>Ga0208244_100095_pt1 | contig 123417 bp, 119 predicted proteins | sample SubbioCR12Aug_5A_FD_184828 | JGI IMG/M metagenome (GOLD analysis project Ga0208244, IMG submission 184828) | Serpentinite rock and fluid subsurface biosphere microbial communities from McLaughlin Reserve, California, USA - CR12Aug_5A (SPAdes) | ecosystem: Environmental > Terrestrial > Deep... | reverse complement strand
GGCTTATCAGGCAATACTTTCCTAAAGGGTCTTCTTTTGAAAATATTACTAATCAACAAATTCAATATGTTCAACACAAGTTAAATAACAGACCAAGAAAAAAATTGGGGTTCTTATCACCAATTGAGTTTTTATCATTAAATTTGATTAAACAAAAAGTTGCATTTGTGACTTGAATTCAGCAAACTTTTAAAGTTTTAAAATAAAAAGTCAATGAAGTTTATTCTATATTAACCCCAGCCTGCGCCTCATCAATATTTAAAATAGTATCTCCAATTTTTTCGCACGACATTATCAATTTATTAAAATAGAAATTACTCTTAACATAAGGATTACCTTCTTCTAGTTCCTTAATAACACCAGTAAATGCTTTATCTCTGAATTCGTTTATTTGTTTTTCAATAGCAATTGCGTGTTCTATGTTCATATTAGCATAATGCTCTCCCTTTTCAAGGAAAGTGAACATAACATTAAATGCTTGATTTACTAAGTCGAACATTATATTAAGATCCTTAGTTTGTTTTTGACTGAAGGATACTTTTTCTATTTTCTTCTTTTCGATAACCATTGCCATTTTATGGCAAATGTCAGCAATTCTTTCAGCCTCTCCACAGATAATCCTCATTCTTCTGAGTTGCTCTGAAACCTGAGGACTAACATGATTTCGCATTACATTAGCCAAAAACGTTGTTATTTCTTCCTCAACCCTATCTGTAATTTCCTCATACTTCTTTATTCGCTCAACAATTTGCTGAATCTCTTTTTTCTTTTTTTCTGCAACAAGCCCAGGCACAAAATTGAACATTCGATGTGAAAGTTCACAAAACTTCTTGGTTTCTTTTCTGGCTTGCAAAGCAGATACTTCAGCCATGTTAAGAAATCCGCTTTGGAAATACTCAAGATGGGCTCTTTCTTCAACTTTACCCTTTGATGGCATAATAAATTCTACAACCTTAACCAGATATTTAACAAACCATATCAACAAGAAAGTATTAGTAATATTAAATGCAGTGTGGAAAATTGCTAGACCAAAAGGCACAGATTCAGCAGTCGTAAATGGAGAATCGACTCCAAAAGACACCATTGAATCATCGATTGATCTCAATACAAAACGTAATATGAATAGCATCCATATTACCCCAAAGATATTAAACAGAGTGTGAGCAAAAGCAGTTCGTTTTGCATGAATATTACCCATCAAAGCGGCTAAATTGGCAGTAACTGTTGTGCCAATATTCTCCCCTAATACTATAGCTGCGCCCTGCTCAAATCCAATCCAACCATAATTACACATAACCAATGTAAGGGCCATTGTAGCACTAGATGATTGCAATATAATTGTTAGTATTGTTCCTAATCCAAGAAATAACAGAATACTATAAAATCCGTAGCCGGTTAATCCTTCTAGGAATGCAAATATTTCAGGGTTTGAATGAAGATCCGGAACTGAATCCTTCAAGAACTGCAAACCCATAAATAGAAGTGCAAACCCAAGCAAAGTTTCCCCGAAAGACTTCATTTTGTCTTTCCCAAGAAGCAGCATCGGAAATGCTAAGCCAATAATTGGGATAGATAATGCTGCAATATTTAATTTAAATCCAAGAAAAGAGATAATCCAAGCAGTTGTGGTAGTCCCAATATTAGCTCCCATTATAACCCCAATAGACTCTACCAATGTGAGCAATCCGGCATTAACAAAGCTTACAAGCATAACTGTTGATGCAGAAGATGACTGCACTAATGTTGTAATAAAAAACCCTGTGAGTACACCAAGAAAACGATTTGAGGTCATTGCGCTAAGAATTGAACGCATCTTTTCTCCGGCAAGTTTTTGTATGCCTTCGCTCATTGTTTTCATTCCAAAAAGGAAAAGGCACAATGCTCCAATTAAATACAGTAGGTCTCCAATCATATCACAACACTTTAATTCTACAATGGGCTAAAATATTAATAATCAATGAATGTAAAACGTTTAAGATGTTCTATATTTTAACAAATTTATCAACATGCATGATTTTATTTTCGGCTTCAAACATTATGACAAACAAGCCGGGAAGTAAATCTGACACATTAATTATATTATGAATTTCATTTATTTCGGAACTTAAAATTCTATTCCCTAATAAATCAAGGATAGTTATTTTACCTTTAAAAAAGTCATCGAAATTAACAACAATTTCAAGTACATCTCTAACCGGATTATTAAACCTAAAATAATTTTTTGTTACAAAATTGTTACTAGTATGAGTTGTTTGATTTTCTGTAATCTCAAGCTTCAAAACAACCGGCAAATGGTCTGAGAAATAATAAAGTGCATTTATTATTTCAGGGGGTTGGCTATAATTTGGCGGATCAATAAGAGACATATTAAATCTTTGTCCATCCTGCCCAATTGCAATATAGCTATCAGGTATATACTTAAAACCTCTATTGCCGGACAGTAAATCATTTGAGACTAATATCAAGTCGTATCTATCATCTAAACCACCGGTAACAAAGCATGAAGCACTACCAGACCTTGTGCTTTGAGTATGGTACATTGCCATTGATGAATTATTATACCATTGCCCTGGTTTATTTATAGGATCATTAAACCTAATATCTGAATTATTCGTATAGTACAGTAACTGCTGGTAAGCCGTTTCATAAGAGCTGTTCATATTAAAATCGCCCATAAACATAATGTTACCCCTATAGTTGAAATAGTCGATATAAGTCATCATACTATTTATCATATTTGTTCTCACTTGCTGATCATCAGCAGTACTTCCGGCTTTTAAATGAGCAACAATACAAACAAGAAAAATTGTATCATTTGTTTGAGCAAGATCTTCAGCTTTATAATATAATTTATAAAGGTTTATATCTCTTAGTATATTACTTGGGATGGCTTGAGATACTAATCCAAATTTATTGGTGTTATAATACAACATATTTACAATACTAGAATTTGCTGTATTAGTATATGCAGCCCTAGCATAGAAATCTATATCATTCTTATTAAGTGCATTATTTAACAAATGGTCTGCAGTGGATGCATTTCGGCCCAACTCACACACTGTAAAAACATCCGGCCTGAAATAATTTATAATTGTATGCAGATTCTGAGCTTTTACATCTACATTATTATTCTCATAAGTACAAAAATCGGTATAATATCCGTAGTAAAGAAGATTATAATTCATTACAGAAATTGTATCCTGAGAGTTAGCAGCTCTTGCAGAAACAAGAAGCAACAGAAGCAAAAAGAAGTTCTTTAACATTTTAAAAAAATAAAACAGGCCACAACATTAAAATAATTGTTATGGCCTGTAAGTTTGTTATTTTTTGGCAAATTTGAAGTTTTTTCCAAGATAAACCGCCGATTCTCCAAGCATTTCTTCAATTCTGATAAGCTGGTTATATTTTGCAATTCTCTCTGATCTACAAGCAGAGCCGGTTTTTATTTGTCCGGAGTTTAATGCAACTGCTAAATCTGCAATAGTTGTATCTTCAGTTTCACCCGAACGATGGCTTATAATATTTGTGTATGAGTTCTTATTAGCAAGATTAACCGTATTAATAGTTTCTGTTAAAGATCCTATCTGGTTCACTTTTACTAATATTGAATTAGCAATCTTCTTGTCAATTCCTTCTTGTAGTCTTAAAACATTTGTAACAAACAAGTCATCACCAACAAGTTGAATTTTATCTCCCATATTATCGGTCATAAGTTTCCATCCATCCCAATCATCTTCAGCCATTCCATCTTCAATAGAAATGATAGGGTACTTTTTAACCCAATCAGCCCAAAAATCGACCATTTGTGCAGGAGTCAATTTGTCTCCGGTAGATTTATGCAAATGATAAACATTTTCTTCAGGAAGATAATACTCGCTAGCTGCTGGATCAAGAGCAATATAGACATCAACTCCCGGAGTATAGCCGGCGTTTTCAATAGCCTTAAGAATCACTTGAATAGCTTCTTCATTCGCTTTTAAATTAGGTGCAAAACCACCTTCATCACCAACATTAGTAGAGTAGCCGCTTTTCTTTAAAACAGCTTTAAGATGGTGAAATATTTCAGCACCCATTTTGATTGCATGACTAAATGATGATGCCCCAACAGGCATTACCATAAATTCCTGAAAATCAACGCTATTGTCTGCGTGTGAGCCTCCGTTTATTATATTCATCATTGGGATTGGCAATGTGTTTGCATTAACTCCTCCAATATATCTGAATAATGGTTGACCGGTTTCTTGGGCAGCCGCATTCGCAACTGCAAGAGATACACCTAAAATAGCATTAGCCCCAAGGTTAGCTTTGTTAGGGGTGCCATCTAACTCAAGCATTGTTTTATCTATCAATCCTTGATTTGTAACATAAAACCCTTTAAGCTCGTTATTTATAATATTGTTAACGTTGTTAACTGCTTTAAGTACACCTTTTCCGAGATAATTATCCTTATCTCCATCTCTAAGTTCAACAGCTTCATGAACACCTGTAGATGCACCTGAAGGAACAGCAGCTCTACCAAGTATTCCATTTTCAGTAATTACATCAACTTCAATAGTTGGATTTCCTCTTGAATCAAGGATTTGTCTGGCGAAAATGTTTATTATCTGACTCATAACCAATAATTTTAAAAAATTTTCAATTAATACTTTCTTTCCATAAACTAAGCAATAAAGGTAAAAATAAAAAAGGATAAAGTACAAAGTACTTTATCCTTTTAAAATATATTATGAAATTGAAAATCAGAAAACTATTCGGATGCCTTTTCTTCTTCGTCTTTCTTCTCTTCAGTTTCTGTTTCTACAGATGCTTCGGTTGCAGATTCAGTTTCAACAACCTGAGTTTCTTCAGCTTTAGGTTCATCTTCGACAATTGCTTCAGGCTCAGTTTTTTCAACAACTTTATCCTTTTTTGCTAGAGCTGCAGCATCATCCTTCTTCTTAGCTTTACCTCTACGAGTTCTCTTTTGTTGAGATTCTTCTGCAGATTTAAGCATATTTAGGTTATAATCAACAAGCTCAATAAAACACATTTCAGCACCGTCGCCTTTACGGAATCCAGTTTTAAGAATTCTAGTATAACCACCTGGTCTATCAGCAATCTTCTGAGATATTTCTCTAAAAAGCTCACTTACAGCATTCTTATTTCCAAGGGAGCTAAATACAGTTCTTCTTGAATGAGTTGAATCAACTTTAGATTTTGTTATTAATGGCTCAACATATACTTTTAGCACTTTCGCTTTGGCAAGAGTTGTGCTAATTCTTTTGTGAATTATAAGCGAGCTGGCCATATTTGCAAGGGTAGCTTGTCTGTGAGATGCTGTTCTACCCAAATGATTAATTTTCTTTCTGTGTCTCATTTTCCTTATTCCTTATCTAATTTGTATTTCGAAAGATTCATTCCAAATGTAAGATTCTTTGATTTGATGAGCTCTTCCAATTCAGTTAATGACTTTTTACCAAAGTTTCTGAATTTCAATAAATCATGCTTATTTAATGAAACTAAATCTGCAAGTGTCTCAACATCAGCAGCTTTTAAGCAATTTAAAGCTCTAACTGATAGATCAAGGTCAACTAATTTAGTTTTAAGCAACTGTCTCATATGTAGTGAAGTCTCGTCAAATTCTTCACTTGCTGATTTTTCTTCAGTGTCAATAGTTATTTTCTCATCAGAGAACAACATGAAGTGATGAATCAAAATTTTCGCTGCCTCTTTCAAAGCTTCTTTTGGAGTAATTGAACCATCCGACTGAATATTCATAATCAACTTTTCATAGTCAGTTTTTTGTTCAACGCGATAATTCTCTACAACGTAATTAACATTCTTAATTGGAGTAAAGATAGAATCTACTGCTATTTGTCCGATAACAGGATTTAACCCTTTATTATCTTCTGCAGAAACATATCCTCTACCATGTTCTATCACAAATTCCATTGTAAGAGTTACGCCAGGTTCTAAACTGCAAATAACAACTTCAGGATTCAACACCTGAAAGTTTGATAAATACGCATTTAGGTCGCCAGCTTTGAAAACATCTTGTCCAGAAATGCTAACAGTTATTTTCTCACTGTTTTCGCCTTCAATTTGCTGTTTAAATCTGATTTGCTTAATATTAAGAACTATTTCTGTAACATCTTCCACTACACCTTTTAGGGTAGAGAATTCGTGTTCAACTCCTTCTATTCTAATAGAAGTAATTGCAAACCCTTCCAGAGAAGAAAGCAAAATTCTTCTTAAAGCGTTTCCAATAGTAATACCATAACCTGGTTCTAATGGTCTGAACTCGAATTTACCGGTTCTGTCATCAGATTCCAGCATGATAACCTTATCGGGTTTTTGAAATGCTAATATTGCCATTTATTTTTGCTTTTGGGTTTATATAAAGCTGTTATATATTATTATTTAGAGTAAAGTTCAACGATTAGTTGTTCTTTAATATTCTCAGGAATAACTTCTCTTTCAGGATAGTTCATAAACCTACCAGTATTATTCTCATTATCCCACTCAATCCATGAAAAATTATTAGATCTTGAAGACAAAGCTTCAGATACAATTTCAAGACTTTTGGATTTTTCTCTTACTCCAATTACATCACCAGGCTTAACTGAATAAGATGGTATATTAACAATATTACCATTAACAGTTATATGTCTGTGACCTACAAGCTGTCTTGCAGCTCTACGAGTAGGAGCAATACCAATTCTAAAAACAACGTTATCTAATCTAGCTTCTAACAGCTGCAATAGAATCTCACCAGTGATGCCTTTTCTTCTATGAGCTTCTTGGAAAAGATTTGAGAATTGTTTTTCAAGTACTCCATATGTACACTTTGCTTTTTGTTTTTCAAGTAGCTGAGTACCATATTCAGACAATTTTCTTCTTTTTTTATTAGCTCCGTGCATTCCCGGAGGATATTTTTTCTTTTCAAACGCTTTATCTGCGCCAAAAATTGGCTCACCAAATTTTCTCGCAATTTTACTTGTTGGACCTGTATATCGTGCCATGTTTTTTTATTTTTTCTTCAATGTAACAAAACTATACTCTTCTTCTTTTTGGAGGTCTACATCCATTATGTGGCAATGGAGTAGTATCCACAATTTCCATAACCTCAATACCTGAGGAATGAATTGTACGAATAGCTGCTTCTCTTCCAGAACCAGGACCTTTAACATAAACTTTAACCTTTCTTAAACCAAGGTCGTAAGCAACTTTTGCAGCATCAGCAGCAGCCATTTGGCTGGCATAAGGAGTGTTCTTCTTAGAGCCTTTAAAGCCCATTTTACCTGCTGAAGCCCAAGATATAACCTCGCCATTATTATTAGCAAGGGTTATGATAATGTTGTTAAAAGATGCAGAGATATGAGCCTGTCCTATAGGTTCTACCTTTACTACTCTTTTTTTCGAACTACGTGAGCCTTTAACTTGTTGTTTTGCCATAATTTTTAATTATTGTTTCTGATCAAGCAGCTTAACTGCTTCAAAAAATTATTTAGTAGCTTTTTTCTTATTAGCAACTGTTTTTCTTTTTCCCTTTCTTGTGCGGGCGTTATTTTTAGTTTTTTGTCCGCGCAATGGTAATCCTGTACGATGACGAATACCCCGGTAACAACCAATATCCATTAATCGTTTAATGTTCATTTGAACTTCAGAACGCAATCCACCTTCTACTTTAAACTCTTCGTTAATTACATTACGAATTGCTGTAATTTCATCATCATTCCAGGTTTCAACTTTTTTATTTAAGTCGACACCGGCTGTTGCTAAAATTTTCCTTGCATTACTTCTGCCAATTCCATAGATATACGTAAGGCTAATTTCGCCTCTTTTGTTTCTTGGGATGTCAATTCCTGCTATACGTGCCATAGTTATTGTTCGTATTTATTGATTTAATGATTATCCCTGACGTTGTTTAAACTTGGGATTCTTTTTGTTAATTACATAAATTTTCCCATTGCGTCTTATAATTTTGCACTCGGGACTTCTTTTCTTAACAGAAACTCTGACTTTCATTTTTCCAGTTTTTGAAATTCGGAATACTTTCTTTATTTGTATCTAAAGGTGATACGTCCTTTAGTTAAGTCATATGGCGACATTTCAATCTTCACTTTATCTCCCGGAAGAATCTTTATATAATGCATTCGCATCTTACCTGAAATATGAGCTGTAATAACATGTCCATTTTCAAGTTCTACGCGAAACAATGCATTACCAAGAGATTCTATCACAGTACCATCTTGTTGTATTGAAGATTGTTTTGCCATAAACTAATTATTGTTGATAATTGTATTATTATTATTAGATTGTAATGCCTCTTCGATGTATTTAAACGTTGATAAAACATCTACTTTGTCTTTTCCGACAGCAATAGTGTGTTCAAAATGTGCAGAAGGTTTTCGGTCAGCAGTTCTGATAGTCCATCCATCTCTGTCTTGAACTATGTTTTTAACGCCTAAATTAATCATAGGCTCAACTGCAATCACAAGGCCTTCTTTTAATTTCAAGCCTTTTCCCTGTTTTCCGTAGTTAGGAACCTCTGGAGCTTCGTGAAGATTTCTACCAACACCATGACCCACAAGTTCGCGAACAACTGAAAACCCCTCTTTTTCAGCATTATACTGAATTGCATATGAAATATCACCCAGAAAGTTACCATCTATAGCCTTTTCAATTCCAATCATAAGGCAATTATGTGTAACCTTTAGCAGCCGCTTGAGTTGTTCGGAAATTTCTCCAACAGCAAATGTAAACGCGGAATCACCATAAAAACCATTTAGTAAAACTCCGCAATCTACTGAAACTATATCCCCATCTCTTAATTCCTTATTTGATGGGATACCGTGAACAACAACATCATTGGGGCTAACACATAAGGTGGCAGGAAATCCCCTGTAACCTTTAAACCCAGGCAATGCTTTGTTATCACGAATAAATGTTTCAGCGATATCATCAAGCTGTTTTGTAGAAATCCCCGGACGAATATTTCGGGCAACTTCAGCCAACGTTTTAGCAACAAGCAAAGAACTATTACGAATTAATTCTATTTCTTCTTTATTCTTATATTCAATCATAACGTCAGGTATTAACCTGCCATACCCATAGCAGATGAAGCCCTGCCCTTTATTCTTCCGGATTTAGTTAATCCATCATAATGTCTCATTAATAAGTGGCTTTCTATCTGTTGCAATGTATCTAGCACAACACCCACCATAATCAACAAAGATGTACCTCCAAAGAATTGAGCAAACTGACCTGTAACACCAAAAATACTAACTAATGCAGGCATAATAGCCACAAATGCTAGGAAGAAAGATCCAGGCAAAGTAATTTTAGACATAACATTGTCAATAAACTCGGCAGTCTTTTTGCCTGGTTTTACGCCAGGAATAAAGCCTCCGTTCTTCTTCATATCTTCAGCCATCTGGCTTGGATTTACAGTAATAGCAGTATAGAAATATGTAAACAGTATGATTAAAACTGCAAATGTGAAATTATACCAAAAACCGGTAAAATTTGAAAAACTCGCAGCTATTCCGCTTAAAGCATCTGAATCAGCGAACCCAACCAAAGTAATAGGAATAAACATAATTGCTTGAGCAAAGATGATAGGCATAACACCCGCTGCATTAACTTTCAAAGGGATATACTGTCTGACACCACCATATTGTTTGTTACCAACAATTCTTTTTGCAAACTGCACAGGAATTCTTCTTGTACCCTGAACAAGCAGTATACATAAAATAATTACCCCTAATAAGACAACAATTTCAAGGAGGAATATAACAAGTCCGCCTCCTTGACCGGTTAGTCTTGCAGCAAATTCTCCAAACAAAGCAAAAGGAAGTTTGGCAATAATACCTACCATAATAATCAGAGAAATTCCATTACCAATACCTTTCTCTGTAATTCTTTCACCTAGCCACATAACAAACATAGTTCCCGCAATCAGAATAATAACTGAAGAGACAACAAAATAAGTTGATGGACCTGCTGATAAAGGATCAAAAGGCGAAATAGCTTCTGGAGGTAAATTACTCACAAGGTTAGCAATATATGCCGGAGCTTGCGCTGCAGTAATTATAACAGTAAGATATCTTGTAATCTGGTTTAATTTCTTTCTTCCACTTTCACCCTCTTTCTGTAGTCGCTGAAAATATGGAACTGCGATACCCATTAGCTGAATAACAATAGATGCACTAATGTATGGCATAATTCCTAATGCAAAAATAGAAGCATTTGAGAAAGCACCACCAGAAAACATATTAAGCAGTCCAAGTAAACCATCTTGAGTTTGAGCTTGCAATTGAGCCAGCTGACCAGGATCAACACCCGGTAAAACAACATAAGATCCCAAACGATAAATTAGAATAATACCAAGTGTATTAATTATTCTAATTCGTAGGTCTTCTATTTTGAAGATGTTCTTGATGGTTTGTATAAAACGTTTCATCTAAAATAATTTTATAATAGTATAACCAATTATTTGTGTATTCTTTATTAACCTAAACTAAATCAAATTAGCTTTTCCACCACTTGCTTCAATAGCTTGCAATGCTGCTTTAGAAAAAGCATGAGCAGTCACTTCCAATTTAGCTGATAATTTTCCTCTGCCTAGAATTTTAACTCTATCATTTTTCGACACAAGTCCATTTTCTAAAAGAACAGCAGGATTAATAATTGCTAACCCTTTCTCTTCATTTAGTTTTTGTAGTATATCTAGATTAACTCCGCTATATTCTATTCTATTTGGATTTTTAAAACCAAACTTAGGAACTCTACGGGTTAGCGACATCTGACCACCTTCAAATCCGGCTTTGCTTTTATAACCACTACGTGATTTTGCACCTTTATGGCCTCTTGTTGAAGTACCACCGTGTCCAGAACCTTCGCCACGTCCAATTCTTTTACGATTCTTTACTGACCCTTTTGCCGGTTTAAGATTACTTAAATCCATTGTTATATTAATTTATAGTTTACCAATACTTTAATTAAATAGCTATTCAGTAGCTTCTTTCTTAGGTTTTGCAACCTTTTTTGCAGGAGCTTTTTCTGATTTTGCTTTAGTTGTTTTTGCAGCAGGTTTTTTAGCTTTTGGTTCTGCTTTAATTTTTGCATCTTTAACTACAGTTTCTTTAACTACTGCGGCTTTAGGTGCTTCTTTTTTTACAACCTGTTTTTTAGGAACATCTTGAGTAGCTTCTTCGACTCTGACAAGGTGTTTAACCTTTTGAATCATCCCTAAAATAGCAGGGTTAGTTTCAAGAATATTACTACTGTTCATTTTCCTCAAACCAAGAGCTTCCAATGTTCTCTTTTGATTTTTGGGTTGTTTTATATGGCTCTTTATTTTTGTTACCTTAACTTTTGTCATCACAAAAAATATTATTGGATTTCTAATTTATTAAAGGGTATTTAGCCCTAATTATGAATCATAAGTATAATATATACAGATATACAGAATACCAGATTCAGCTATTACTATCCGTTAAAAACTTTATCAACAGAAACACCTCTTTGTTGTGCAACTGTAATAGGGTCTCTTAATTTAACAAGAGCGTCTACAGTAGCTTTAACTACACTATGAGGGTTTGAAGATCCTTTGGATTTAGCTAAAACATCTGTAATTCCAACACTTTCAAGAACTGCACGCATTGCTCCACCAGCAATAACGCCTGTACCATGAGCAGCAGGTTTGATTAAAACAAGAGCACCACTATACTTACCGATCTGTTCATGAGGAATTGTTCCTTTATGAATAGGGACTTTGATAAGATGCTTCTTAGCGTCATCAATACCTTTACTAATAGCGGTAGTAACTTCTTTGGCTTTTCCAAGTCCGTAACCAACAACACCATTTTCATTTCCAACAACTACAATAGCAGAGAAACTGAATGTTCTACCACCTTTTGTAACTTTGGTTACTCTTTGAATGCTTACCAAACGATCTTTGAATTCAATTTCGCTTGATTTAACTTTCTTAATATTCACGTTTGCCATAATCCTAGAATTTTAAACCTCCTTCTCTGGCACCTTCAGCCAAAGATTTTATTCTACCATGATATAAATAACCATTGCGATCAAAGATCACTTGTTCAACACCTTTTTGCTTAGCTTTCTCCGCAATTAATTTTCCTACTTGCTTAGCTATTTCAGATTTTACAGCTGGTGTTTCACTCACTTCTTTAGACACTGATGATGCAGAAGCTATAGTTACGCCTTCATTATCATCAATAATTTGGGCATAAATTTGTTTATTGCTTCTAAAAACAGTCAATCTTGGTCTTTCTTGAGTGCCAAATATTTTTTTCCTAATACGGAACTTTATTTTTGTTCTTCTATCAAGCTTTTTTGTTGCCATTTCCTTGTACTTATAAGGATTAATTAAATAAACTACTTAGCTGAAGCTGATTTACCAGCTTTTCTGCGAATAACTTCATTCTGGAATCTAACACCTTTACCTTTATATGGTTCAGGTTTACGCATACCGCGTATTTTAGCAGCTACTTGTCCAATAAGCTGTTTGTCGTAAGATTCAAGTATGATTAACGGGTTCTTACCTCTTTCTGTAATTGTTTCAACTTTAACTTCCTGAGGAAGTTCGAAGAAAACATTATGAGAGAACCCAAGTGATAGTTCTAACAATTGTCCAACGTTAGAAGCTTTATAACCAACACCTACTAATTCCTGAACAATTTTATATCCCTCAGAAACACCAACAATCATATTACTTATCAAAGCTCTGTAAAGGCCATGAAGCGCTTTATGATGTTTTTGATCACTAGGGCGTTGAACAAAAAGAGTATTTTCTTCTTGTTTTATAGTAATTTCCGGATTAATTCTTTGGCTTAATTCTCCTTTAGGTCCTTTTACAATAATAGTATTCTCGTTATTAACTGTAATAGAAACTCCTGAAGGAATAGTAATCGGTAATTTTCCTATTCTTGACATTTTACCCTCCTTTTTAACTTACGAAACAAATAACTTCCCCACCAACACCAAGTGTACGTGCTTCCTTATCTGTAAGTAATCCTTTAGATGTACTAATAATAGCTATACCAAGACCATTAAGAACTCTTGGAATTGCAGCACTGTCACAATACTTCCTAAGACCAGGTTTGCTAACACGTTTCAGCTCACTAATTGCAGGCAGTTTTGTAGTAGGATGATATTTCAAGGCAATTTTTATTATGCCAGGAATTTTATCATCTTCGAATTTATAATTCAGAATGTATCCTTTGTCAAAAAGGATTTTAGTCATCTCTTTTTTGAGATTCGATGCAGGAATTTCAACAATCCTATGATTGGCCTTCACGGCATTCCTTATTCTATTAAGGTAATCTGCAATTGGATCCGTTATCATTTTTTTTAATATAAATTATTCAACAAATTATTATTACCAGCTAGCTTTTGTAACTCCGGGGATAAGACCTTGATTGGCCATTTCTCTAAAGTTGATACGAGAAATACCAAATTGTCTCATGTATCCTTTTGGTCTTCCTGTGAGTTTGCAGCGATTGTGCAATCTAACCGGAGAAGAGTTCTTTGGTAGCTTTTGCAAAGCTACATAATCACCTTTTGCTTTAAGTTCAGCGCGTTTTGCGGCATACTTAGCTACAAGTTTAGCTCTTTTTCTTTCTCTTGCTTTTATTGATTCTTTTGCCATTTATCTTTGTTATTTAATGACGTTTTTAAATGGGATTCCGAATGCTTTAAGAAGTCCGAATGCTTCTTTATCGGTATTGGCAGTAGTCACAAAAGTGATATCCATGCCCATAATTTTATTAATCTTATCAATATTAATTTCAGGGAAAATGATTTGTTCAGAAACTCCTAACGAGAAATTTCCTTTACCATCAAATCCTTTTTCATTAATACCTTTAAAGTCGCGAATCCTAGGCAGAGATATAGCTATAAGCCTGTCAAGGAATTCATACATTTTGTCACCACGAAGAGTTACTCTAACTCCAATTGGCATACCTTTACGAAGTTTAAAATTAGAAATATCCTTTTTAGATTTTGTCTGAACGGCTCTTTGGCCTGAAACAAGAGACATTTCTTCGACAGCTGTATCGATAATTTTCTTATCAGCAATTGCCGAGCCTACGCCTTGATTAAGACAAATCTTGGTTAATTTAGGAACTTCCATACTACTCTTGTAGTTGAATTCCTTAGTTAATGAAGGAATTATTTCCTTTTCGTATTTAGTTTTAAGTCTTGGTATATATTTCATTATTTGATTACCTCCCCTGACTTTTTAGAATAACGAACTAAGTTGTTTTTATCATCCAATTTTTTCCCAGTGCGAGTAGCATTTCCTTTAGCATCAATAACCATAAGGTTAGAGATATGAATTCCTGCTTCTTGCTTAACAATGCCACCCTGTGGGTTAGCTGCATTTGGCTTAGTGTGTTTAGACACAAGGTTTAAGCCTTCTACGATCGCTCTGCTTTTAACTCTGTCGATCCTAAGTACCTTACCTTGGCGTCCTTTCTCATTACCGGCTATTACTTTTACAGTGTCGCCTTTTTTTATGTGTAACTTAGATTGCATAATTTCAAATATTTTCCAAATTATAGCACTTCAGGTGCTAAAGAAACGATCTTCATATATTGCTTTTCGCGTAATTCTCTGGCAACAGGGCCAAAGATACGAGTACCTCTGATTTCATCAGTGGCAGATAGCAGCACAACTGCGTTATCATCGAAACAGATATAAGATCCGTCTGGACGACGCAAGTGCTTTTTAGTCCTAACAACAACGGCTTTAGAGACTGTTCCTTTCTTTACGTTACCTCCCGGTATCGCATCCTTAACGGTAACAATTATTTTGTCACCAATGCTGGCATATCTTCTTCTGGTGCCACCTAGCACTCTGATGCAGAGTACTTCTTTTGCACCACTATTGTCAGCAACTGCGAGTCTTGATTCTTGTTGTATCATAATTATTTAGCTCTTTCAATAATTTCGACTAATCTCCAACACTTATTGCGGCTTAAAGGCCTTGTTTCCATAATGCGAACTTTATCTCCAGCATTACAGTCGTTGTTTTCATCATGTGCCATAAACTTGGAATATTTTTTAACGAATTTTCCGTATTTAGGATGTCTCACGCGACGCATAACCTGAACGACAATGGACTTTTGCATTTTATTACTCACAACTAATCCTATTCTTTCTTTTCTGCGAGTTCTGGTTTCCATATTAATTTACTTTCAGTTTTTTAATTTCTTGAATTTCTCTCGTCCGGAGCTCGGTATTAATTCTAGCAACTATCTTACGATATGCTTGAATTTTCACAGGATTCTCAAGAGGAGAAACAGCATGATTAAGTTTTAACTTTTGCAGTTGTTTCTTTTCCTCTGCCAATCTTTCACGGAGTTCACCGGTTGACATTTCACGAATTACCTTTGGTTTCATGTGTTTTTAATTACATTAATTATTCACATGTAATGTTCTAAAATTTAATTTATTTTGATAAAAAAACTAAAGAACATTTCATTTACTTATTTTAATTCAACATTCCGCAATCAAGCGGTATTGAGGGTTTTTTGAATTTATTCGCAGGTAACGGCCACGTGATTTTATCAATTTCCCTCCAAAAAGGCTGCAAAGATACAAAAATTATTTAGAATAAAAAATCTTATTCTTCAACATAATCCCTTCTAACAACAAATTTTGTTGCAATGGGTAATTTTTGCGCGCCTAATCTCATAGCTTCCTTTGCCACTTCGTTAGAGACACCATCTGCTTCGAACAGAATACGACCCGGGCAAACTCTTGCCACGAATAATTCAGGAGCACCTTTACCTTTACCCATACGAACTTCAGCGGGTTTTTTAGTAATAGGTTTATCCGGAAATATTCTAATCCACAACTGTCCTTCACGTTTCATGTGACGAGTTATGGCCTGACGTGCAGCTTCAAGCTGTCTACCTGTAATCCAACAGGTTTCAATAGACTTAATTCCAAAAGAACCGAATGCAAGTTCAGCACCACGTTTGGTATTGCCTTTCATTCTGCCTTTTTGCTGCTTTCTGAATTTTGTTTTCTTAGGTTGTAACATTTTATTAAAATATTTCTCTATTAATACAAACTAAACATTATTGTTTTCTACGGCCTTTAAATCTATCGCCTCTTTCTCCTCTTTCGTTTCTATCGCCTCTTTCACCTCTCTCGCCTCTTTGTCCAGAGCCACCAATACCTCTGTTTGGTTTTGTTGTTTCAGTGATAAAAGGAGTAAGATCTCTTTTTCCATAAACTTCACCATTGCAGATCCAAACCTTAACACCAAGGCGACCGTATGTAGTGTGAGCTTCTGCTCTAGCATAGTCGATATCTGCTCTTAAAGTATGCAGAGGAACACGACCTTCTTTATATGTTTCGCTTCTAGCCATTTCAGCACCACCAAGACGACCTGATACGGTAATTTTTATACCTTCAGCGCCTAGTCTAATAGTAGATGCAATAGCTGTTTTCACTGCTCTTCTGAAAGAAATTCTACCTTCAATTTGGCGAGCAACGGTATTAGCAACTAGAGTAGCGTCTAATTCGGGTCTTTTAATTTCGGAGATATTGATTTGAACTTCTTTTTGAGTTACTTTTTTCAATTCTTCCTTAATTTTATCAACTTCCTGACCACCTTTCCCGATAATTATACCTGGGCGAGCAGTGTTAATTGTAACAGTAATAAGCTTCAAGGTTCTTTCGATAATAATTTTAGAAACTCCAGCTTTAGCCAAACGGGCGTTCAGATACTTTCTGATTTTATCGTCTTCTACTAATTTGGCTGAGTAATCGTTACCGCCAAACCAATTGGAATCCCATCCTTTGATAATCCCTAACCTAAGGCCTATTGGATTAGTTTTTTGTCCCATTTAATATTTTTTTTATTGGTTTTCAATTTTACTGTCAACATAAATAGTAACATGGTTTGATCTTTTTCTGATCCTATGACCACGTCCTTGCGGAGCTGGGCGTAAACGTTTCAACATCCTTCCACTGTCAACATTAATTGACTTCACGAAAAGATTGCTGTCTTCCAAACGAGCACCTTCGTTTTTTGCCTGCCAGTTGTTAATTGCAGAAAGCAATAATTTTTCTAATCTTTCTGCTGCTTCTTTTTTGGTAAACTTTAGAATACCGAGGGCTCTATTTACTTCTTTACCCCTAATCAGATCAGCGACGAGTCGCATTTTTCTGGGTGAAGTGGGGCAATTGCACAATCTGGCGAAGTATTGAGTTTTTTTCTCTTCCTTTAATTTTTCAGCCCTTAAATGTTTTCTTAATCCCATGATCCAGTTAATTTTTATTTTTTAGCTTTATCTTTTTTACCAGCATGGCCACGAAAAATACGTGTTGGAGCAAATTCTCCAAGTTTGTGACCGACCATATTTTCAGTTACATACACAGGAATAAATTTATTTCCATTGTGCACTGCGATAGTTAAACCCACAAAATCAGGAGAAATCATAGAAGCTCTTGACCATGTTTTAATAACCGATTTTTTTGGGTTACTAGCCATTTGAAACACTCTTTGTTCAAGTTTATAGTGTATATATGGTCCTTTTTTTAATGAACGACTCATTTTAATGAATTTTTTCCGTTAATAATTATTTCTTCCTTTTTTCAACAATCAGTCTATTAGACTCTTTTGTTTTGCTACGGGTTTTGTATCCTTTAGCAGGAATACCTTTTCTGCTGCGAGGGTGTCCACCGCTTGCACGGCCTTCTCCACCACCCATTGGGTGATCAACAGGGTTCATAGCAACTCCTCTAGTACGAGGTCTACGTCCAAACCATCTGCTTCTACCTGCTTTACCAGACACTTCGTGCATATGATCAGGATTAGAGATGCTTCCAATAGTAGCTTTGCAAGTAACCAAAACCATTCTTGATTCTCCAGAAGGAAGTTGCAAAATTGCATATTTACCATCACGGGAAGTTAGCTGAGCATAAGAACCTGCTGAGCGAGCTATTTTTGCACCTTGGCCTGGTCTAATTTCAACATTATGAATTACACTACCTAGTGGTACATTTTTAAGGAACATTGTATTCCCAATATTAGGAGTAGCCTCATCACCAGACATAACAGTTTGACCAACTTTTAATCCGTGAGGAGCAATAATATATCTTTTTTCGCCATCTGCATAAACAACAAGCGCTATTCTAGCACTGCGATTAGGATCATACTCAATGGTAGAAACCGTTGCTGGTATACCATCTTTTTCGCGTTTAAAATCAACTAAACGGAATTTACGTTTATGACCTCCACCGATATAACGGCATGTCATTTTACCTCTATGATTCCTGCCTCCTGATCTGTTTTTCCCAACCACTAAGCTTTTTTCCGGTGTTGAGGCAGTTATTTCGTCAAAAGCGCTAATAAGTTTAAAGCGTTGACCTGGGGTGGTTGGTTTAAATTTTCTTAAAGCCATTTATTCAATCTTAAATGTTGCTGTAAAAATCAATCGTTTGACCATCAGCTACCTGTACGATAGCCTTTTTGAAACTATTTTTCCTACCGGAGATATATCCGGTTTTAGTATACCTTACCTTAAGTTTTCCAAGGTAGTTCATTGTATTCACGTCTTCTACTGTAACGCCATACATTTCCTCGACAGCTTTTTTAATCTGTGTCTTGCTCGCTCTTTTATCAACAACAAAGCCAAATCTATTCGGAAATTTTTCCGTAGCAGCTGTCATTTTTTCTGTTATAAGAGGCTTAATTAAAACGTTCATTTTTATACCTGTTTAAAGCTGTTCTATTTCCAGCTAAATCAATAATTATTTCAACAACGTATTTTCAATTTTTTCAATTGAGCTTTCTACCAAAAGGATTCTTTGTGCATCAAGAATCTGATAAGTATTCAGATCACTAGCAAGAACAACAGAAGTTTTGGGAAGATTCCTTGCTGAAAGTATAATATTACGGTCAACATCGGGAATCACAAGCAAAGATTTTTTATCCGACAAGCTAAGATTATTTAGCATACTAATATACTGTTTAGTTTTAGGTTGTTCGAAAGAGAAATCTTCAATAATCATTAGGTTATTTTCTTTAACTTTATAAGTAAGTGCAGATTTTCTAGCTAGTATCTTAACTTTTTTATTAAGTTTAAAAGAATAATCCCTTGGTTTTGGTCCAAAAATACGACCACCACCTCTTAGAGTAGGAGCTTTAATATCGCCTATACGTGCTCCACCGGTACCTTTTTGTCTACGAAGCTTACGAGTACTACCAGCAACTTCGTTTCTTTCTTTAGATTTGTGTGTACCTTGTCTTTTGTTAGCCAGATACTGTTTTACATCAAGATAAATAACATGATCATTTGGTTCAATCCCAAAAATCTCATCATTTAAGTTAACAGTTTTGGCTGTTTTTTTTCCATCAATATTATAAACTGCTAGCTCCATCTTTCAAGTATTAAATATGAACCATTAGGACCAGGAACAGATCCTTTTACAATAACAATATTCTTTTCGGGAATAAGTTTCATGACCTGTAAGTTGATCATTTTCACTCTGTTTCCACCCATACGGCCTGCCATACGCATACCTTTAAAAACCCTAGAGGGGTAAGAAGACGCACCCAAAGAACCCGGAGCTCTAAGACGGTTATGCTGACCGTGAGTAGCTTGACCCACACCACTAAAACCATGTCTTTTAACAACACCCTGGAAGCCTTTTCCTTTAGAGGTACCTACCACATCGATAAATTCACCTTCTATGAATACATCACAGGTAAGAGTATCTCCAAATTTCTTCTGATGACCCGGTTCAAAGCGGGTAAATTCGGCGACCATTTTCTTAGGAGTAGTTTTTGCTTTTGCAAAATGACCAAGAAGAGCTTTAGAAGTATGCTTTTCTTTTTTGTCATCGAAAGCAAGTTGGATAGCATCATATCCATCTATCTCCTTCGTTCTTATCTGCGTAACAACACAAGGACCAGCCTCAATTACAGTGCATGGGACATTTTTCCCAGAGGCATCAAATACGCTGGTCATTCCAATTTTTTTTCCAATTAATCCTGACATTTTTCTCAGTATTTTTCTTTACGCAATAGTGAAATAATAAAATAATTAAACTTTAATTTCAACCTCTACACCACTTGGTAGCTCTAATTTCATTAAAGCATCCACAGTTTTCGAGGATGAAGAATAAATATCTAAAAGACGTTTGTAGCTGCAAACCTGGAATTGCTCCCTTGATTTTTTGTTTACAAACGTTGATCTTAGCACAGTAAAAATCTTTTTATTGGTTGGCAATGGGATAGGACCATTCACAACAGCACCTGTAGATTTAACAGTTTTAACAATCTTCTCAGCTGATTTATCAACCAGATTGTAATCGTAAGATTTTAATTTAATTCTAATTCTTTGACTCACGGTTGTTTTTTTTTAAGAACGTTAATATGCTTTAATTCCATTTATTTTCAGAATAACATCATCTGCAATATTTTTAGGAGCGGGCTCAAAATGAGAAAACTCCAAAGTAGAAGTTGCGCGTCCTGAAGATAAAGTTCTAAGAGATGTAACATAACCAAATGTTTCACTTAAAGGGACTTTAGCTTTTATGACCTGAAGATTAGCTCTAGAAGAAATTCCTTCTAGCTGTCCTCTTCTACGGTTAATATCACCAGATATATCACCAACATAACTGTCTGGTGTAACAACTTCCAATTTCATTATAGGTTCAAGCAAAATTGGTTTTGCTTTTTTCATAGCATTTTTGAATGCAATTTTGGCAGCAAGTTCAAAAGAAAGAGAATCAGAATCAACTGTATGGTAAGAACCATCTAGTAATCTAATTTTCAAACTATCAACTGCATAACCTGCAAGAACTCCATTTTGCATTGCTGTTTTAAAACCAAATTCTACAGCAGACACAAATTCTTTGGGGATATTTCCACCTCTAACTTCATTAATAAATTGAAGACCTGTTTTATCTTCATCTGCAGGCGCCATTTCAAAAATGATATCAGCAAATTTTCCTCTTCCGCCCGATTGCTTTTTATAAACTTCTCTATGTTCAACAACAGCTGTGATAGCTTCTTTGTATGCAACCTGAGGTTGTCCTTGATTACATTCAACGTTGAACTCTCTTTTTAATCTATCTACAAGAATTTCCAGATGCAATTCGCCCATACCACTTATAATAGTTTGGCCTGAATCCGGATCTGTTCTAACTTTAAAAGTTGGATCTTCTTCAACTAATTTGCTAAGCGCTATTGAAAGCTTGTCTATATCAGCCTGAGTTTTAGGTTCAACTGCAATACTAATAACAGGTTCTGGGAAAGTCATTGTTTCAAGAACAATTGGTTTACTTTCCAGGCATAAAGTATCTCCGGTATGAATTACTTTAAAGCCCACGGCTGCACCAATATCACCAGCCTCTATAAATTCGATAGGGATTTGTTTGTTTGCATGCATCTGAAGGATTCGAGAAATTCTTTCTTTCTTTCCTGTAGATGCATTTAATATATATGATCCAGACTCTAATCTACCGCTGTAAACTCTGAAAAATGCTAGTTTACCAACATAAGGATCTGTTGCAATTTTGAATGCCAAGGCGCTAAAAGGCTCTTGTACGTCTGGGTGCCTTATCTCTTCTTTTCCAGTTCTTGGATTGATCCCTGTTACTGCAGTAATATCAATTGGAGATGGCAGGAATCTGCAAACGGCGTCGAGTAAAAGCTGCACACCTTTATTTTTGAAAGAAGAACCACAAAGAACAGGAGTAATTTTTAGAGAGATTGTAGCTTCTCTAATAATGCTAATCATTTCCTCTTCTGAAATATTATTAGGATCTTCCATGAACTTTTCCAGCATTTCTTCGCTTTCTTCGGCGCAACCTTCTATAAGATTCATCCTATATTCCTGAACAGTTTCTATCATATCATCAGGAATTGGAATTTCGACAAAAACATTACCAAGTGATTGTTCTTCCCAGATGTATGCTTTTCCGGTAATAAGATCAACAAGACCGCTAAAAGTATCTTCGCTACCTATTGGCAGCTGAAGAGGCACCGGATTCATTCCAAGTCTGTGTTTGATTTCCGAAACAACAGAGAAGAAGTCTGCTCCAGCGCGATCCATTTTATTAACATAACTGATGCGAGGCACCATATATTTGTCGGCTTGTCTCCAAACAGTTTCTGACTGTGGTTCTACGCCTCCCACTGCACAAAAAAGAGCAATAGCTCCATCGAGTACTCTAAGAGACCTTTCCACTTCAACGGTGAAATCAACGTGTCCAGGAGTATCAATGATATTAATTTTATATTGAACGTCTTTATATTTCCAAAAAGTTGTAGTAGCAGCAGAGGTAATTGTAATTCCTCTTTCTTGCTCCTGCGCCATCCAGTCCATGGTAGCGGTGCCATCATGCACCTCTCCCAGCCGGTGATTTACACCGGTATAGAACAATACTCTCTCAGTAGTTGTAGTTTTACCTGCATCTATGTGAGCCATAATGCCTATATTCCTGGTATGTTTTAAATTTTTGGACATTTAAATTTATCGATGTTAGAATCTAAAATGAGAGAATGCTTTGTTTGCTTCTGCCATACGATGTGTATCTTCTTTTCTTTTATATGCAGCTCCTTCTTCTTTATAAGCAGCTACAATCTCACCGGCAAGTTTGTTGGCCATTCCTTTATCATTGCGTTTGCGAGCAAATTTGATAAGGTTTTTCATACCAACAGACATTTTTCTTTCCGGTCTGATTTCAGATGGGATTTGGAAAGTAGCTCCACCGATACGTCTACTTCTTACCTCAACAGCAGGAGTAACGTTGGCAAGTGCTTTTTTCCATACTTCCAGTCCGTCTTCTTTTGTTTTCTGAGAAACAATTTCTACTGCATCGTAGAAAATGTCGAAAGCAGTAGTTTTCTTACCGCTAAACATCAGGTTATTAACAAACATTGTTACTAGCTGATCATTAAATTTAGGATCAGGCAGTATAATTCTCTTTTTTGGTTTTGACTTTCTCATTTATACGGATATTAAATCTAATTACACGACTATGATTTTACTTTTGGTCTTTTTGTTCCGTATTTAGACCTTCTTTGTTTACGACCATCAACACCACTTGTATCTAAAGCACCGCGGATGATATGATATCTTACACCTGGAAGGTCTTTAACTCTGCCTCCACGGATAAGCACAATAGAGTGCTCTTGTAGGTTGTGACCTTCGCCCGGGATGTAGGAGTTAACTTCTTTACCGTTAGTAAGCCTAACTCTTGCAACTTTACGCATAGCTGAGTTTGGCTTCTTGGGAGTTGTTGTGTATACTCTAACACAAACTCCACGACGCTGTGGGCATGAATCTAAAGCGGGCGACTTACTTTTATAAGTTACCTGTTTTCTTCCTTTTCTTACCAATTGTTGTATTGTTGGCATATTCTAATGTAATTTTATATAAAACTCGTTATTTATTAAGTACTTAATCAATTTTATGCACATTTTAGGGAGTGCAAAGGTAAGGGTTATTTTCAGAATTCCAATAGTGAATTTGATTTTTTTTGACCCAACCTAAAAATAATTTCCGAAACAGCATTAAATACATACTGCTTCTAGGAAAATTTATTACCAAACTGCCTGATTTTCAAAACTGAATATACAGAATTTTGGGGGCACAAAGATATTAAAATAATTTAGAAAGCTAAGAATAAAATAATCAAGATAAAAAAAAGAAAAATTAATTATCAAATAATACGATTTGCCATAAGCCCTGACAAAACCCCCTCTTTTAATGCGAAATTTGAAAAAACCAACTCATTAATATTATATTGATTTCTTACAAATTCGATAAATAACACGGCAAGCACAATTGTATCTATTCTCATGGGGATAAGTCCTTTAATTCTTTTTCTATCTAATTCGGAAGAGCTTATCAATTTGTTATAAACCATTAAAAAATCATTATTCAATATGGAGACAGACTTTATATTATCATCCGGGTCGACATTATATAATTCTTTGCAAATAATTGAATAAACAGATTCAAATGATCCTGAACTTCCAACAAGTTTATTGACATTATATTGACTAACAATATTAGATAAAGAATCCAATTCTGTTTTCAAGAAATTGTTTATTGCAATAATATTTTCCGGAGTAATGGGGTTTTGGGGTTGGAATTTCTGTAAAATTCTTGCTACACCGAGATCAAAACTTTTTTTAAAAATTATATTATTGTTTTCAGCAAGAATAAACTCAGTACTTCCACCACCAATATCCATAATCAAAATGGGCTCAAGAATATTTTTCAATGCAAGAGCTACGCCATTATATATATAGTATGCTTCTTTGTCGCCATCAATTACTTTAATAGATACTCCTGTTTTATTATAAACAGCCTCAACAAACTCTTTTCCATTCTCTGCACTTCTAACTGCAGATGTCGCATAAGCTAATATTTCATTTGGATTAAATGAGTTGGCAACCTGGGTTAGTTCATAAAATGCTGATATACCTCTTTGAAAAGCTTCAGGTGAAATTTGATTATTAAGAATTGTGTTCTGTCCAAGCTTCACATTCTTCATTAATCGTTTTAAAATTTTATAATTTCCTGAGTTATCATATTCTGCGATGAGAAGATGAAAAGTATTAGTACCACAATCAATAATAGCTGCTATCATCTTTATTTATAAAGTTTTAAATCAAAACAGGTATCTGCTTGGCATTTCCTATACTCAGGAAAAGTGAATCAAGAAATTAACCTTTAAATTTAATCCATTTCCAGATTTCCTTATAACTGACTTTCTTCCCATACATAAGAATACCTGTTCTATATATTTTAGATGCGAGCCAAGTTGTTCCTACAAAGCCCAATACCAATAATGCCATTGACAGATAGACTTGAGCCATTGGAACACCAAAAGGAATTCTTAGCATCATAATTATGGGGGATGTGAATGGAATCATTGACAGCCAAACTGCTACAGGCCCCGATGGATTGTTAGCGACCATCTGAGCCATAACTATTGCAAAGATGAGAGGCACAGTAATCGGGAGCATAAACTGCTGAGTATCTGCTTCATTGTCGACAGCAGCACCAATGGCTGCAAACAGGGAAGCATAAAGTAAATAACCGGCTAGGAAGAAGAAAATAAAAGAACCAATCATTACGGGCAAATTAATTGAGCTTAAAGCATCCATAATTTGACCTGCAGGCGAATTATACTGCATAACAATTTCCGTTCTTTCCTTTAGTACCTCAGGATTGTATGCATCATCTGCCGATATATATACTTGTTCAACCGGAGTATATTTAAATTGTTCGGGAAAAGCTGTCTGAACAGCAGTTACAATTATTAGCGTCAAGAAGATCCATATCAAGAATTGAGTGAGTCCGACCAAAGCTACGCCAATAATCTTACCCATCATAAGCTGGAATGGCTTAACTGAAGAAATAATAACTTCAACAATTCTATTTGTTTTTTCTTCCATTACACCTCTCATTACTTGAGAACCAAAAAGAAAAATAAAAAAATATATTAGTATTCCACTAAAAATTCCAAGGACCATTCTTAGCTCTGGATAATCTGTTTTTTCCAGACCATCTTTCGTAAGTCTGACAGTCATAATATTTATGCTAGTTTTTATTTTCTGCAAAACATCTTCATCAATACCTTCCTTAGCAAGTTTTAGACTTTCAAAATCAAGTTTTAGTTGATTTTCGATATTAAGTTTAGCATTCAGGTTTACTGATTTCTCACTAAACATTCTCAAACCACTTGGAGCTTCAAAAGCAAATTTCGGGATATGAAGAATGGCGTCATAATTACCTTTTTTATGAAGTTCAATTGCAGCCTCAATGTCAAGATTTAGTTGAGAAAATTCAACATTATTAGTATTTTTCAATCTTTCAAAAAAGAAATCAGAATCATCAACAACGCCTACCTGATAAACACTGTCAGACATTTTTGCAATAAAGACAGGACCAATCATTAATGCTGCCATTAACAAAGGACCTAGAATTGTCATAATAACAAAACTACGCTTCCTCACTCTGGTTAGATATTCTCTCTTTATAATAATTGCTATTTTATTCATCTCTGCTTTTTTAGATCTGATTATTCTGATAATTATTTTTGTTATTAACTTCATCAGGATATTTTCCCGTAACATTTTTAATAAAAATGTCATTCATGCTAGGCAGAACTTCCTGAAACGAAATAACTCTTCCGGCCTCCATAATACTTTTAAGCAGGTTGTTTGATGGATCTCCGTCAGGCTTTCTAATTCTATATTTATAGAGATTTTCTGATTTACCTTCAAGAGAAACATTATATTGGCTCCCTAGCATGCTCTCAAGAGGTTTTTTAACATCTTCTAATTCGACACAATAAATACCAAGCGAATGAGATTTCCTGATTTCTTTAACATTTCCCTCCAGAATTATTCGAGATTTATTAATAAGAGTGATATCATCACAAATTTCCTCAACAGAGCTCATATTATGAGTCGAGAAAATTATTGTAGCACCGTTATTTCTAAGGTTAAGAATTTCTTCTTTCAGGAGGTTGACGTTAATAGGGTCGAAACCAGAGAAAGGCTCGTCGAAGATAAGAAGTTTGGGTTGGTGTAGAATAGTTATTATAAATTGCATTTTCTGGGCCATACCCTTTGAAAGCTCTTCCACTTTTTTGTCCCACCAAGGCAGGAGGTCAAATTTCTCGAACCATACTTTAAGCTTCTTTTTTGCATCATGCTTATTAACATTTTTAAGCTGAGCAAGATATAACGCCTGTTCGCCAATTTTCATTTTTTTATACAACCCTCTTTCTTCGGGAAGATAGCCAATAAAATGCACATGTTCAGGTTTAAGTTTTTCACCATCGAAAAACAATTTGCCTTCATCTGGTCCTATAATTTGATTAATAATCCTAATGAGGGTTGTTTTACCAGCTCCGTTTGGTCCCAATAATCCATATACAGATTGTTTAGGCACTGAAATACTAACATTGTCCAGAGCTTTGTGGCCAGTATAGTTTTTTGTAATATTCTCAGCTTTAAAAATATATTCCATAAAGTATTAGTTAAAATGTTCTCTCATTTTTTCAAAGAAGCTTTTCTCTGATTTTTTGGGATTAGGTTTGAAGTTTGGAGATTTTGCAAGATTTGACAACATTGTCTTTTCTTCTTTAGAAAAGCTTTGCGGTGTCCAAACATTAATACTCACAAGAAGGTCACCCCTTCCATATGAATTAATTGAAGGCAGACCTTTTCCTTTTAGTCTTAATACTTTTCCAGATTGAGTTCCTGGTTCAATTTTTATTCTGGCTTTACCTTCTAGGGTTGGGATATCAACGCTCGTTCCCAATACTGCATCCGGGAACGAGATATAATGTTCAAACAGCAGATTATTGCCGTCTCTAATAAGGTCTTCGTGTTTTTGTTCTTCAACAAGGATAATAAGATCGCCGGGCACGCCACCTCTAGCAGCGGCATTACCTTTTCCACTGAGAGAAAGTTGCATTCCTTCGGCCACACCTGCAGGAATGTTTATACTAATTACTTCTTCATCCTTAACTATACCATTGCCAAAGCAAGTGTTACATTTATCTGTAATGATTTGGCCTTCTCCACCACAAGCAGGACATGTAGTGGTAGACTGCATTTGCCCAAGAAAGGTATTTGTAACTCTTGTAACATGTCCTGACCCATTGCAAGTTGAGCAAGTTTTGAATGAGCTTCCTCCTTTAGCACCTGTTCCACTACATTCCTTGCAAGAAATAAATTTATTAACTTTTACTTTCTTTTCAACGCCGTTGAGGATTTCCTCAAGAGTTAGTTTTACCTTAATACGAAGATTTGATCCTCTATTAACTCTTCTAGATGAACGACCTGACCTTCCGAATCCACCAAAGCCACCAAAAGCACTTCCAAATATATCTCCAAATTGGCTGAATATATCTTCCATAGACATACCACCGCTATATCCGCCGCCACCGAAGTTATTTCCTAATCCGGCATGCCCATATTGATCGTATCTGGACTTTTTGTCAGGATTGCTAAGCACTTCATATGCTTCAGCTGCTTCCTTAAACTTTTCTTCAGAAGTAGCATCATTAGGATTTTTATCAGGGTGATATTGCAACGCTTTTTTTCTATAAGCCTTCTTTATTTCCTCTGCATTGGCATTTTTTGAAACACCCAAAACTTCATAATAATCTCTTTTTGCCATTTAACAAACCTTTTTAATTAGCTACAACTACTTTTGCGAATCTCAGAACTTTACCATGCAGAAGATATCCTTTTTCCACCTCTTCAATCACTTTGCCTTTTTCCTCATCAGATTTAGCAGGAACGTTTGAAATAGCCTCATGAAAATCAGTATTAAAATCTTCTCCAACAGTAGGAATTACTTCTACTCCCTTTTGGGTTAGGATACTTTTAAATTTTGAATATATTAAAAAAATACCTTCAGCATATGATTCTTCATCTTTTGTATCGTCTGCCATTTCGCATGCTCTGCCAAGGTCATCGAACACAGGTAGCAATGCTGCAAGTATGTCAGAAGATGCCATTTTAGAATATTCAATTTTTTCTTTCAGCGTTCTTTTTCTATAATTATCAAACTCGGAAAATAACCTTAAGTACTTATCATTTAGTTCATTTAATTTTAAATTAAGATCTTCACCCTTTTTGTCATCTTGATTATCAGAAACAGACGATTTGTCGTTATCGGTTCCAAAAGATTGGTCTTGCATTTCCTGTTCCTTATTTTCGTTCATTATGTCTTTTTCTTCAGATTTCTTAGTCATATCAAATGCACGTATTTAATGTTAAATAAAATTTAGCAAAAACTGTCATTTTGCTATCAAAGGTTTTGCCAATTCTAAAAAGCAGTCAATTTGTCAGCCAATATTAACTCTTTTTATATCTGCGCCAATATTTATGAGTCGTTGATCGATATTTTGATAACCTCTATCAATTTGGTCGATATTCAAAATAGTGCTTTTACCTTTAGCAGATAGTGCTGCGAAAAGCAAAGCTACACCAGCTCTAATATCAGGAGATGCCATAGTAAGGCCTTTTAGGGAGTGTTGCCTATTGAGTCCGATAACAGTTGCTCTATGCGGATCACAAAGAATTATTTGAGCGCCCATATCTATAAGTTTATCAACAAAGAAAAGTCTTGATTCAAACATTTTCTGGTGAATAAGCACACTACCTTTGGCATGAATGGCAGTAACGAGTATAATACTGAGAAGGTCGGGAGTTAGGCCCGGCCATGGAGCATCGCTAATTGTAAGTATTCCACCATCTAGAAAAGTTTCCACCTCATAATTTTTTTGAGAAGGAATATAAATGTCATCATTTTTCACTTCTAAGTAAACTCCCAATTTTTTAAAGACGTCAGGAATAATTCCAAGCTGGTCGAATCTAACATTTTTAACAGTAATTTCAGACTGAGTCATAGCAGCGAGACCAATAAAGCTCCCAATTTCTATCATATCAGGCAGCATAGTATGCTCGCACCCATGAAGTGAACCGATGCCTTGAATAGTAAGAAGATTAGAAGCAATTCCTGAGATTTTGGCACCCATTGATACAAGCATTTTACAAAGTTGCTGGAGATATGGTTCACATGCTGCGTTGTATATAACTGTTTCACCTTCAGCAAGCACAGCAGCCATAACTATATTAGCAGTACCTGTTACGGAGGCTTCGTCAAGTAGCATATAAGCCCCTTTTAGTTTATCAGCTTTTAACACTGCAAAGCCTTTGTCTTGATCTTGAATAAAATCTGCGCCTAACTTTTGAAGCCCAATAATATGGGTATCCAATCTTCTTCTGCCAATTTTATCGCCTCCGGGTTTTGGCACAAGGGCTTTCCCAAAGCGAGCCATAAGAGGGCCGATAACCATTACAGAACCTCTAAGTTTCGAAGAGGCAGAAAGAAATTCTTGTGAATAGATGAAGTCAGTGTCTATTTTATCAGCTTGAAAAGAATATGAGCCTGTTCCAAGTTTTTCGACTTTAACTCCCATTTGCTGCAACAAGAGTATAAGATTATTTACATCAATAATATCGGGGATATTATTGATTACAACTTTTTTTTCTGTAAGTAAGCAGGCACAAATTATTTGCAGGGCTTCGTTTTTAGCACCTTGAGGTATGATATCGCCTTTAAGTTTTTTTCCACCGATTATTTCAAAAGCATTCATGGCTCAATATTTAAATTAGACAATATATTTTCATTGCGCAAATATGATTAAAATTTTCGCTTTTTCCTAATAAATAAAAGCCCTAAAAATTGCAAATAGAAATTAAAGGAAGTAATCAAAAAAAACAAAAAACTCTTTAATTATAACATTGTCAAGAAGCAAAATTACGGATTCGGTTTTCTGCTTTTAAAATGTGGTTTAGGATAATTACCTTGTTTTTGATTGCCATGAGCTTTAGGAAGCGGGTGTTTTTTCTTCTTGCTTTTATATAAAATATCAGAAGTATTATGAAGCCTAACCTTATCATCAAGGGTAAGCTTGCCGCCTGACAAAGTAGCGAGATCGGCAGCGATATCTTCATCATTTACGGAATCACGACTCCATGTCAGGTAAGATTTTTTAAGGTGGTTTGCGATTAATTTTACGAGAGCATTCTTTTCGTCGCCTTCAGGAAAAGCAATAGCTTTTTCTATCATTCTTTCAATATGCCTTCCATAGTGTTTATACTTAATATTATTAGAAGGATAGCTAAGAATTTCGGGTTTTTTAGTAAGAGTTTCGGCAGAAGGTATTGGATATGGAGATTCAACGTCAAGTGAAAAGTTAGACATTATGAATAAATGATCCCAAAGTTTATGTTTAAAGTCGCTAACATCTCTAAGGTGTGGATTTAGCTGCCCCATCACCTGAATTATTGCTTTCGCAAGAATGTTTCTTTTTTCAGGCGATTCAACAGTTTTAATATGTTCAATCATTTTTTGAATATTTCTTCCATATTCGGAAATATTCATTTTCGAGCGAGATGTATTATATTCCATAGAAATTATAAAATGAATTTGGTAGTTACAATGTTATTTACAGAGCAGTAATTTAAACATAAAATAAGTAAATTTTCAGGGCAATAATTAAATATAAGGGGTTGTTTAAAAATTCGGGGATCCCAAAACATTATCTGCTGCAAAGATATGCAATTATAGTAAAATGCCAAGAATTAACTTAAAATTTTAAGTTTTGCATATTTAAGCAATAGTTGTTTTTGTCCGAAATTATTAAATACTACAGATGCTTTTGCATTTTCACCTGCTCCTTCTATTGTTTTAATTTTACCAATTCCAAACCTTTGATGCTGCACAACCATGTCAATTCTCAATTGAGCGGCAGTTAACAAAACAAATCCTGCATCACTGTCTTCTTGAGTTGCTGAGGGTGCGGAAGAGATTTTATTAATAGGTTTAAATTGTTTTCTACTTTCAGAAAAACTTTCTTTAAGCCATGAGTTATCTTTTGGTTTATTAATATTACCGGATATAACATTAATAAACTGCTCGTCAATTTCGTCAATAAAACGACTATGTTCGCAAAAATTAAATTCTCCAAATCTGAATCTGGTTTCTGCATAAGACAAGAATACCTTCTTCATTCCCCTGGTAAGAGCAACATAAAACAGGCGTCTTTCTTCTTCGAGTTCTGTTCTTGATTGGAGCGACATATGAGAGGGGAATAGATTCTCTTCCATTCCTGCCAAAAAAACAACGGGAAACTCTAGACCTTTTGCAGCATGCATAGTCATAAGAGAAACCCTATTTACATCATCTCTGTCGGTTTTTTCAGGCTCAGAATCGGTAAGCAAAGAGATTTCTTCAAGAAACACATCAATAGTTCTAAGAGCGTTTTCGCCTTCAACGTCACCGGGAGCTTCAGAAAAATCTTTAAGAGCACTGATTAATTCTTCGATATTTTCTCTTCTTGTTACGGATTCAGGCGATTCATCTTCGTTATAAAATTTAATTATACCAGATTGATATGCGACCATTTTACCAAACTCAAAGGCATTATGATTATTTGCTCTTGCTTTAAAGCTTTTTATCATAAGCACAAACTCATTCAGTCTGTTAATTATTCCTGAGTTGAGTTGAACATTGAATGCTGCCGGTTTTTGAGCCACTTCCCAGATACTTGAATTATTTTCATTTGCAGCTACGACAAGTCTGTCTAGTGTAGTATTACCGATGCCTCTTGCAGGGAAATTAATTATCCTAAGAAATGAAGTTTCATCGCTAGGATTTAGAACAAGGCGGAAGTATGCAAGAAGGTCTTTGATTTCTTTTCTCTGATAAAAAGACACCCCACCGTATATTTTATAAGGGATATTAAGTTTCCTCAAGGCTTCTTCTAGCGCTCTTGATTGGTAGTTGGTTCGGTATAATATTGCAAAATCTTTATCGGAAAATTCATTATTTTTCTTTAGTTCAAAAATCCTTGAGCCAATAAGGGCAGCTTCTTCACTTTCACTTGAAGCTTTAAAGAGTTGAATTTTTTCACCAGATTCATTATCAGTCCAAACAACTTTTTTAATTTGATCTTTATTATTAGCTATAACACTATTAGCAGCATTAACAATATTTTTTGTGCTTCGATAGTTTTGTTCGAGTTTAAAAATTTTATGTTCAGGATAGTCTGATTTAAAGTTTAGAATATTTTGGATATTTGCACCTCTAAAAGCATAAATACTTTGGGCATCATCTCCAACAACACAAATATTTTCATTGTTAGCCGCCAATTTTTTCACAATGAGGTATTGAGAAAAATTTGTATCCTGATACTCGTCTACAAGTATGTACTTGAATTTGTTTTGATATTTATATAATACATCAGCATGGTCTCTAAGAAGGATATTTGTATTAAAGAGAAGGTCGTCGAAATCCATTGCTGCAGCCTTTTTAAGCCTCTGTTGATAGATTGAATAAATCATTCCAAGCTTTGGTTTTCGGCTTTGAGCGTCGTATGTTTGAATTTCAAAATCCTCATTATATTCGGGAGCAGATATAAGGTTGTTTTTTGCATTAGAGATTCTACTGAGGACAGCTCCGGCGTTATAAATTTTATCGTCAAGATTTTGCTCTTTAATAATATTTTTGAGCAACCTTTTAGAATCATCAGCATCGTATATTGTAAAGTTTGATGGATATTCAATTTTCTCAGCTTCAAACCTAAGAATTTTGGCAAACACAGAATGAAAGGTACCCATCCATAAACTTTTAGCTTTAGAACCCCCAACAAGCTGGGCAATTCTATCTTTCATTTCCTTAGCTGCCTTATTGGTAAAAGTTAGAGCAAGAATATTAAAAGGATCTATTCCAAGATTAAGCAAATGAGCTATACGATAGGTAAGCACTCTAGTTTTACCAGAACCAGCTCCGGCAATAACAAGTACAGCGCCATCAACAGCTTTAACAGCCTTTTGTTGAGGTTCGTTCAAATCTGCCAAAAAATCAGTCATAAACAACAATAAAATAAAATAGTTAGAAAAACAGACAAGCCAGAGGGGGAAATCAAATTAAATTCTCACTCCCATAACAATAATATCATCAATACGCTCGTGATGGCCAGTCCAATCAATAATAGCTTTCTCTAGGATATCCCTTTGTTCACTGCAGGGTTTTTGATTAACATTAACGAGAAGCTCTTTAAAATTCTTACTCATAAATTTCCTACCTTCCGGGCCTCCAAATTGGTCTTTATAACCATCTGAGAAAGAATATAACATATCACCTTTAATAACATCAACTTCTTGATTCACAAAATTTCTATCAGCTCTTCTATGGATTCCGATAGGCATTTTATCGCATTCTATTTCAATAAGTTCATTGTTTCTTATTAAGTAAAGAGGGTTATTTGCGCCGGCAAATTGAATTTTCGACTTCTCTTTATCAAAAACATAAAGAGCTATATCCATGCCGTCTCTAGATTCACTTGCCTCGTCTTTTTGTCTGAGAGATTTCATAACCTGATCTCTGAGTTGGTCAAGAATTTGCCCGGCAGTATATTCCTGTCCTGAACTTACTATTTGGTTTAGATAAGCAATACCCAGCATACTCATGAAGCCACCCGGCACACCATGACCTGTGCAGTCGGCTGCGGCGACAACAACTTTTTCGCCCATTTTCCCAATCCAATAAAAATCACCACTAACGATATCTCTAGGCATGAATAAGATAAACCTATCTTCAATTAGTTGATCAATAAAATCACTAGGAGGCAAGGCTGCAGTTTGTATTCTTTTGGCGTATGCTATACTGTTTGTGATGTTTTCGTTTTGTTTGGCAATTTTATCTCTTTGAAGTTCAATTTCGTCTTTTTGTTTAACAACCTCAGCCGTTCTTTCTCTAACAATTCCTTCAAGAATTTCTTTTTCTCTTTTCAACCTTCGAGTATTAAGAACAACAAGCCCGTAAACAATAAGCACTAATATGATAACATAAGAAATATAAGCATATATTGTTTCATACCAAGGCGGAAGCACAGTAATTTGGAATGTTGCCGGTTCGGTTTCTTGTCCATAAGCATTTCTTGCTTTAACTTTAAACGTATAGCTACCAACTTTAATGTAAGAATATACTGCTTTAGTTTCCGTTGTCCACCTTGACCAATTATCAAAGCCTTCAAGTATATAGCTATATTCTATCTTATCTTGATTGTCGAATAAAGGAGCCGAGAAGTAAAACTCCAAATTATTAAACTTATAGCTAAGGACAGGCTTAAGATTATCAGGTTGGATAAAAGCTGTTTCTCTAATCCCGTATTTATTAACATTATAATTTGTGCCTGCAAAAATCAAAGAATCTCCTAATGTATTAACCTTTCTAATGATAGTATTAAATTGTTCCTGATAATTCTTTTTCAAATTGTTATCATAACTAAAAAGTATGTTTGAAATTCCAAACCACACAACATTATTTTCATCAACAAAAATTGCATCGCACCATAGAGGTGGCATTGGCTTAAATGCATGAGTTATCATTTTAAAACTTCCATCATTTTGCAGTATATACTTTTCAATCCAACCTTCCTGTTGACCAATATATCTAGACACCAGAAGGTTACTATTTTTATCTTCAGCAATTGCGAAATATCCGGCTTCTTTTCTAGAGTTAATATCTGAAAATCTATTATCAATATAGAAATTGTTTTCTTTTTCATTAAACAAGAAAACCCCCTGAGAAGTAGGGAATAAAATCTCTTTATTGTATTTTTTCAGTTTAAGGTAAGTCAGATTTTCGGGCAATCCATTTTCTGAATTATATAATTCAACAGTTGGGTTATATTTACTTTTACTAAAGCCAAATTTAGCATACCCTTTAGTATGAGAAGCTACCCAAATATCTCCATTATCATCTTCAACAATACCTTTTATTGAATAATTATGCTGATCTCTAAAATCAAGAAGTTTCCATGTATTGCCGACAAGTTCAATAACATCGAGTCCACCAGTAAGCCCAAGATAAATTCTTTCCGGATATTTTTCAGACACTTTGACTTCAAATGCATTATGTGTAATATCACCAAGCTGTTTAGTAATTGAATTGACTTTAAACTGATTATTAACTTCATAAACCTCTCCGCTTGTTGCAACAATTAGCCTTTCTTTTTTAGTTACCGGATGGACAAAAACATCTAAACTCCATGCACTCATCTTAATATCATCAATACTAATAAAAGTGGAAGGCTTATCAATATAAGTTTCTAAATAAAAAACTCCGGCAGTAGTTGAAACAACTATAGTATTATTAAAATTTGTGACATCAACTAGCAATCCTTTTAATCCATAGATTTCAGAAAACTGCATAATAGGATCAAAAATATTGGCATATGACAACCCATTATCAAGTGCTATCCAAAGTGGCCCATTCTTAATGGATGAATTATGATAAATTGCATAAACTGTTTGGTCTTGAAGACCTGTCTGTTGGTTTATAATATATTCGATATTCCCTTTTCTATCAGCCACAATAACTCCTTCATTTGTAGCAAATCCGAATTTATTATCAGGCAATTTAACGGCATTAAAGAGGTAGCTATCAATAAGAAGCTCTTGAGTTTCTTTTTTAAAAAAATCGGCATCAAGAGTATGATCATTTAAATTATAAAGAAATACACCACTGTCATTAGTGCATATCATTAAATTATCATCGTCATACTTCAAAATTGCAAAGATATTTTTTCTTATAAAGAATTCCCCATTAACAACGCTTTCAAAATTGCCATCCTTAAATTTCATAAGACCTTTGCTAAATGCTCCAAGATAAATATCTTGACCAATAACAAATGTAAACAAAGGATGAAAAGATTCTCTAAACGTTCTGGAATATCTATAAGTTTCGACTTCATCAAGATCCGAATTATAAGTATAAAAACCTAACCTTGTAGAAAAATGAACCTTATTGCCATAAGCATACGTTTTCCAGACTTCAGCGAATTCGTGGTAAGCAGTATCTACTTTGTTTAGCAGAGATACATATTGCATTGAGCCAATTTCATCGGGTTCTAGGTAGCCAAATTCACCAATAGATCCAACATAAACTCTACCTTTTTCATCAAGAGCAATAGAACGAGCAGCTGAATTGTTTGGGATAGCAATCATTCTCCAATTTGTGCCATCATATTCTAAAACACCGGCATTATTAGCAATATATATTATACCTCTTTTATCCTGAACAATACCCCAATTTTGCTCAGAAGCTTTGTATGTAACAGCATTAAAATTTTTGACAGTCGGATAACCCAGACGGTTAACCTGAGAAATCGCAAAGAAAGGCATAAAGCAAATAAAAAATAAAATAATTCGCCTCATTATAAGCTTGTTAGAAATGATTAACTTTATAATTCAAAGTTTATAAAAGTATAAAAAAAAAATAAATTATGAACGATTTTTATATTTAGAAAATAAACTTAACAATCTTTTTTATGTTTAACATAAAAATTCAACTAAGAAATGAAAATACTAATATCAGGAGGTAGCGGATTTATTGGGAGAAATCTTCACAATTCCCTATCTAAAGAGGGACATTATATAAAAATCTTAACAAGAGATAAAGACAACAAATATTTAGACCATAATACTTTATTTAGTTATGATTATTTTGATAATGGCAATATTGAAAATTTTGATATAGTTATTAACTTATCAGGAGAATCTATTGGAAAAGGCAGATGGACTTCCAAAAGAAAAGAAAAGATATTTAAATCAAGGATAGACACAACATCAAGAATTGTAAAAGCAATAAATACAAAAAAGATAACTCCTATATTATTAATTAATGCATCAGCAATAGGCTACTACGGAAATCGAGGAGATGAAGAACTTAATGAAAGCTCTTTGTCAGGCAATGATTTCCTATCTCAAGTTTGCGTAAAATGGGAAGAAGAGGCACAAAAAGCAAATACAAGGGTTGTAAATATAAGAACAGGATTAGTGTTAGGAGACAATGATGCATTCAAAAAACTCATCTTACCATTTAATTTATACCTAGGAGGGATAATTGGGAGTGGAAACCAGTGGGTATCATGGATACACATAGAAGATCTGGTTAATGCCGTAAGTCACATCATCCAGGATGAAACTATTGAAGGACCTATAAACATTACTTCTCCGAATGCATTAATAATGAAGGAATTTCAAAGAGTTATTGGCAAAGCATTAAAGAAACCATTCTGGTTATCTATCCCAGAGTTTGCATTAAGATTAATAATGGGCGAGATGGCTGCAATTGTTTTAAACAGTCAAAAAGTTTTTCCTAAAAAACTAATTGCTTCAGGATTTCAATTTAAATATCCTGAAGCAACTGATTCAATTTCAAATCTCATTAAAAAGTAAAACTATTATTGACAGGTTAATTATTTTACAATAATCAATTTCTCCTCCTGTTTAACAGTATTTCTTCCGTTTGAAGCATTATGCTCTATAAGTCGAAGAAAATACACTCCGCTTTTCATAATTGAACTTAAGTTAAATTCTTCTGAATGATTGCCGGATGAATATTCGTTGCGACCTGTTTTATAAACAATTCGGCCGTTATCATCTGATATCTCATAACTTAACACGTTTGGCTTTTCAAGATTAAATCTTACGCTAAATACTCCTACTCCAGGATTTGGAAATGTCCTGAAGTCATTTATTCCTTCCGAAATCTCTGCTATTGGAGTTGCTTCGTTGCTGTTGTATGTGTTTACATGAACAAGTCGGTGACTTACATTTGATGCCTCTGCCCTACCCCAGGTAAGTTTTAATGCATCTACACCTTCTATTTTCATTAAAGCTATCTCTCCAATTTCAAAAGGTGTGTTTGTCATGCTGTATATTAGTCCAATACCTGTATCTTGATTGTATGATATTATGTGGTCGCTGTCAAGAACCAGACCTATATCAGCTTCATCAGACTCTTCTCCCTTAAGCTCAAAATACAGAGCTGTTAATGTGCCATCACTTAGGAAGCTAACATTACCATCATCATAAAGATATAAATGACCAGGTTCTGATATTACATCCTGAGGTGATTTAGCTCCTCCCATGATTAAGTTTATTAATGCTGTAAGGTCTGCTATATTGATAAACCCATCATTATTTACATCACCATTTTCAGTGTTAAATCCTACAGGAGGGCTGCCATTTATATAGCTTACCAGCCAAACAACATCCAAAACATTTACAAAGCCATCGTTATTTACGTCGCCCGGAACAGGAGGTAGTTGAGAAGAAGCCAAAGTAAATGCGCCAAACATAGTTGTTGAATTAAAACTATCAAAATTCTTTTGCGAAACATTAAAAGCATTTACGCCAAGGTTTCTCCATGCGCTGCCATTCCATACTGCTGCCAAAAGATTTTCATGATTAGCAACCTGACTGTAATAATTATCCCATGACAATATAACCTTAGCTCCAGTGCCTCCTGTTCTTGTCATTTCCCAGTATTCAATGTTTGTTACTCTATGAATAAGCTTCCCATTTACTACATTACCCTCTACCAATGGATTTGTATCCCAGCCTCCCAAGGGATCATTCTCTACGTGGCGGGCTGTTACAGTGGAAGCTGCATTCAGGTTGGAATAACCTATTGGGCGGTAATAAACTCCTGTTCCCAATGGAAACAAAAAGCTATGATAAGTTGCATTGCCCCCTTTTCGCATATAGCCTTTTACATGGCTTGTTTCACTGCCTCCGGTGACGTTGCTTGTTAATCCCATACTTAGAATATTGGTCAGCGTGGTTGTTATGATGCCGTTTGTTAATATCAAGTCGCCTTCCAATGAAACAGGGGTGTTAAGAGTTAATCCACCCGACGACTTATCTATCTTCAAGCTCTGCATAGTTATGGCTAACCCTGAGTTGATTAGCACATTACCTGTTCCTGTGAACATGATTACTCCGTTATTGGTGCCATGTTTATAAAAAGGATCGGCTGCTGATGTTACATTTATATTGCGATTGAGAGTGAGCAGACCTCCGGAATACAAGCGCCCTTGGCCGCCACCATTGTCGCCTATATTCAAATCCATATCTTGCAATCGAACTTGCACATTGCCCGACAAATGCATATTTGTGCCGCCTATATATAACTGCTGTGATATTAGCAGAATAGGGAAAAATAGCATTAGGCTGAGTAGTATATGTTTTTTCATAGCTGTATGATTTATATTTTACTTTCCATAATTCTTAACCAATCGTTTAAAATTACAAATAATTTTTTATTCAATTGAATTTTAATCAAATACAATCGACTTATTAACAAACCCTTAATCCTTGTCAAGTAATAATTTTTCTAATGTATAAATCCTGACCACATCAGTTGTATTTAGTTATCTTTAAACAGGATCCCCAGTTAGAATATTTTTTAAAGAGAAGTTTTATATCATGCTCAAATAAAAAATATTCATTTTGTAAATATATGTAAAATAATGTTAAAATATAAGCATTTGTTTAATGAATTTTTATTTCCCATTGTTTCACATATTGTTATATCAACAAAATGTATCGTTATCTTTGCATTCAGCATAAAACAAACTTATCCACATGGCAAAAATTCTTATAATTGATGACGAAAAAAGCATCAGAAGTACACTAAAAGATATTCTTGAGTATGAAAAATTCGATGTTGATCTTGCTGAAGACGGAATAGAAGGCATTGAAAAAGCAAAGAAAAACACATACGATGTAATTTTATGCGACATAAAGATGCCAGGCATGGATGGCATTGAAGTATTGGAAAAACTTCATGAGCAAGGCAACGAGTCAACAATAGTTATGATTAGTGGACACGGGAATATAGAAACGGCTGTTGAAGCTATAAAGAAAGGCGCATACGATTTTATCTCAAAACCTCTGGATTTAAACCGCATCCTTATTACTATAAGAAATGCAATGGACAAGACGCATCTTGTTACAGAGACTAAAGTTCTAAAACGAAAAGTTAGCAAGACTTTTGAAATGATTGGAGATTCAGAGCCAATAAAAAAAATTCGTGAGTTGATTGACCGCGTAGCACCAACCGATGCCAGAGTGTTCATTACAGGCGCAAACGGAACCGGAAAAGAGTTAGTGGCAAGATGGATACATCTTCAGAGCAAAAGAGCTGAAGGACCTTTTATTGAAGTAAACTGCGCCGCAATACCTTCCGAGCTTATTGAAAGTGAGCTGTTTGGTCATGAGAAAGGTTCGTTTACTTCTGCCATTAAGCAAAAGAAAGGTAATTTCGAAATGGCACATGGTGGCACTATATTCCTTGACGAAATTGGTGACATGAGCCTTGCAGCTCAAGCAAAAGTTTTAAGGGTTCTTCAAGAGAATAAAATTACAAGAGTTGGTGGCGAAAAAGATCTTAATGTTGATGTTAAGGTTTTAGCAGCAACTAACAAAGACATCCAAAAAGAGATTGAAAATGGCAACTTTCGTGAGGACCTATACCACCGATTAAGCGTTATTTTAATACAAGTTCCCTCTCTAAATGAAAGATCTGATGATATACCATTGCTTGCTGAATATTTCCTAAATCAAGTTATTGAGGAGCAAAGCATGCCTAACAAACAATTTAGCGCTGAAGCACTAAATGAGCTGAAGAAAATTCAGTGGACAGGCAATATTAGAGAACTTCGCAATGTTGTAGAAAGGTTAGCTATTCTTTGCGACAAAACAATAAGTGGTGAAGATGTTAAAACCTTTGCGCAACCATTAAGCTCGATAAAATCAAAATAAAAAAAAGGCCGGAAAAAAATCCGGCCTTTTTTATTATAATTACTGAAAAGCATTACTACTTTCCAAACTGCATATCTGCATACCTTTTATATGCATTGTATCTCCATTTAGCATTTTCTTCAGTAGCTTTCAATAATTCATCAGCATCTTTTGGGAATGCTTTTTTCAAAGAGTTGTAACGAACTTCAGAGTTGATAAAATCCTGGAATTTTGACCAATCCGGCTCCTTGCTGTCAAGTTGGAAAGGATTCTTTCCTTCTGCTTCCAACATTGGATTATATCTGAACAAGTGCCAGTATCCAGCTTCAACAGCATCTTTGGTTTGTTGCTGAGTTTTTCCCATGCCTTCTTTCAAGCCATGTGCAATACAAGGAGAGTATGCAATAATAACAGATGGACCAGGATAAGCTTCTGCTTCACGCACAGCTTTAACAAATTGATTCTGATTAGCGCCCATTGCAACCTGTGCAACATATACATAACCATAAGTCATTGCCATAAGCCCAAGATCTTTCTTGCGAATTCTCTTTCCTGATGCGGCAAATTTCGCAATAGCTCCAATAGGAGTAGATTTCGAAGCTTGTCCGCCAGTATTTGAATAAACCTCTGTGTCAAGAACTAGCATATTAATATCGTCGCCTGAAGCAATTACATGATCCAAACCACCAAATCCGATGTCATAAGCCCAACCGTCGCCACCAATAACCCATACAGATTTCTTAACCAGATATTGTTTAAGATCTAATATTTCTTTTGCAACCGGGTCTTTTTCTTTTGAAAGACAAGCTACAACTTTAGCTGATACTTCTTTAGATTTTGCTCCATCATTTCTGGTTTCTAACCACTCTTTGAATGCAGCTTTTGTTTCAGCACTTAACTTGCTATCCATAGATGATTCCATCAATCTCACAATTCTATTGCGAAGTTTAGTAGCTGCTGTTACCATACCAAAACCATACTCAGCATTATCTTCGAAAAGAGAGTTTGCCCAAGAAGGACCATGACCATCTTTATTAACTGCATAAGGAGTAGCAGGAGCCGACCCACCATAGATTGAAGAACAACCTGTAGCATTAGCTATCATCATTCTGTCGCCATAAAGCTGTGTAATAAGCTTGATGTAAGGAGTTTCACCACAACCAGCGCAAGCACCGCTAAATTCGAATAGAGGCTGAGCAAACTGACTATTTTTAACTGATTGATATTTATCAAGATAAGTTTCTTTATAAGAAACATTTTTTGTAAACCAATCCCAATTTGTATCTTCATGCATTTGAGTTTCAAGGAATTTAAACTCAAGAGCTTTCTTAGGAGCAGGACAAACATCAACACAGTTGCCGCAACCTGTACAATCTAGAGGGCTGATTTGAATTTTATATTTTAGACCTGCGAGAGATTTTCCATTTGCATCAACAACCTGAATATCTGCCGGCTTTTTCTTCATTTCATCATCATTAAGAAGGAAAGGACGAATTACAGCGTGAGGGCAAACATAAGCACATTGGTTACATTGAATACAATTTGAAGGCACCCACTCAGGCACATGCACAGCAATACCCCTCTTTTCATAAGCAGTAGTTCCTTGCGGGAAAGTACCGTCTTCGCGACCTTTAAATGCACTTACCGGAAGAGTGTCACCTTTTTGGCTGTTAATTGTAAATACCATATCCTCAATAAAAGCAGGAACTTCTTTTTTAGATTTTGCCTTTGTTGTGTCGGCTTTTTTCCAATCAGCTGGAATTTCAACTTTAACAACTTTATCAGCAGCATCTATAGCAGCATTGTTCATCTTAACAATATCTTCTCCCTTCATGCCATACGACTTCATAATAGCATCTTTCATCTCATGAACTGCTTTTTCGTAAGGGATAACATTTGTAAGCTTGAAGAATACGCTTTGCATGATTGTGTTTGTACGACCACCAAGACCAAGTTCTTCTGCAATTTCAGTAGCATTTATTATATAAAGCTGAATATCATTATCAGCCATATACTTTCTCATATGGCCAGGGATATGTTTCTTGGTTTCTTCAACGTCCCAAATAGAATTTAAAAGGAAAATTCCTCCTTTTTTCAAACCTTTGAGCATATCATATTTTTCAAGATAAGCAGGAACGTGGCATGCAACAAAATCAGCACTATTAATCAGATAAGGTGAGCGAATAGGGCAATCACCAAAGCGAAGGTGAGATACAGTTATACCGCCTGACTTCTTACTATCATAAGAGAAATAACCTTGAGCGTATTTATCTGTTGTATCGCCAATAATTTTTATAGAGTTTTTATTTGCACCAACAGTACCATCAGATCCAATACCATAAAACTTAGCTGCATAAGCACATTCAATAGAAACATCTATTGGCTCGCCCATTGGAAGAGATGTAAAAGTAACATCATCAACTATAGCTACAGTAAAGTTATTTTTTGGCTCTTTTAGTTTTAGATTTTCAAAAACAGAAATAATATGATAAGGCTGAGTATCTTTTGAGCTCAAACCGTATCTTCCACCAACGATAATAGGGGCATTTTCTTTGCCATAGAACATTTCACGAACATCAAGATAAAGAGGTTCTCCGTTTGCTCCAATTTCTTTTGTACGATCTAAAACTGCAATTCTTTTTACAGTTTTTGGTAGAACTTTAAAGAAATATTTTGAAGAGAAAGGTCTGTAAAGGTGAACTGAAATCAGACCAACTTTTTCGCCTTTTGATTTCAAATAATCAATAGTTTCTTTAATAGTATCAGTGATAGAACCCATTGCCACAAGAATATTTTCTGCATCGGGTGATCCGTAATAAGTAAAAGGATGATATTCTCTTCCACAAATTTTAGATATTTCCTTCATATAATCTTCAACCACATCAGGAATAACCTGATAGAATGAATTTGCAGCTTCCCTAGATTGGAAATAAATATCAGGATTTTGCGCAGTACCTCTTGTAACAGGATGCTCCGGATTTAAAGCTCTTTCGCGGAATTCTTGAAGCGCTTTATAATCAACAAGTTTTTTCAATTCTTCCTCGTTAGCAGCTTCAACTTTCTGAACTTCATGAGAAGTACGGAAGCCATCGAAGAAATGTAAGAATGGAACTCTTGTTTTTATAGCTGCAAGGTGAGCTATAGGAGCAATATCCATAATTTGCTGAACACTACCTGTAGCAAGCATTGCAAAACCGCTCTGACGAGTACTCATAACGTCTGAATGATCACCAAAAATTGAAAGTGCTTGTGCAGCTAAACTTCTTGCAGAAACATGAAAAACACCGGGAAGAAGTTCGCCCGAAATTTTATACATGTTAGGAATCATAAGCAATAAACCCTGAGAAGCAGTGTAAGTGCTTGTAAGTGCACCTGTCTGCAAAGATCCATGCACAGCACCTGCTGCACCGGCTTCTGATTGCATTTCAACAAGCTTAACTTCGTCTCCAAAAATATTCTTTCTACCGGCTGCCGACCAATTGTCAACATTCTCTGCCATGTCAGATGATGGTGTAATAGGATATATAGCGGCTACTTCGCTAAACATATAAGCTACATTTGCTGCAGCATAGTTACCATCGCAGGTAACAAATTTTTTCTTGTTTGTCATAAATATTAAAATTTAAAAGGTCCTTATTTTTAAGCTATTGGGTTTGACAATTTTGAGAGTGCAAAATTATGAAATTTCGAGAATATTTTACAGTGTTTTGCTTATTTAATCAAAAAACAACCAAGAAATCCCGAACTTAAACATGCTTTCAGGGAAAGGATAAAAAGGAATCTGATAGTTTACAGGGGTGTCCATTATTAGTCCTAAAATGTTTTGATATTTCAAAAACACTCTCACATCCGAAATTTTCACATTTAAAAAAACATCAAGTAAATACAAATCCGGCGACTTAAAATCTTGTTGTTTGTAAAACTGCATAACAACAGGCATAAATGCAGAAGGATGATATGAACTGTTATAATAGAAATCAAATCCTAATTGAAAATCCATAACTTTTTTAAACAACTTATTCTCATAGTACAATGAGTTATAAGACATCAATTTGGGGTAATCAATAAATGACTCATTCGGCACATATTGATACACTATATAATTCTTCAACCCAATGCCATAAAATTTATGATCCGTTTTAATACTAAGATTATATGTGTTTAAAGTTGATTGATTTTGGGTGGGCTCTAAGCTTTCATTCATAAAAACCATGTTGTTTATAATGAAATAATCTCCGCCCAACTCAATGCCATTAAACAAATACCTCACTGATGCATTTGTCATTTTTATCTTGTCAAATTTAGTTCCCCAATTTTGGTAGTTGCCTATATAATAATGGTAGAAATATGGAGCTGCTTTTTCGGAATAAGATGCGTTAATCAAAACCTTATGCTTGTCAACATCTCGCCCAACTCCCAATCCGGCGGTAATTAACATATCACTATCATTATAACCCAGCATTGTGTATTCAGCTTTACCTTTAAGAGATATGTATTTTGTATTGTCGGATTGAACCTCTATGCCAGGAATATATTGATTGAAATGCCATTTATTAAAAAAATATATTGCTTTACCATCTTCAACTCTGGGAGCTGATAGATTAGGAAACTTAAGTTCTATATACTGATGCTTAAGGTATAACTTAAAGTTAACAGGCAGGTATAATAAATCTCCCTGTTGAGGATAATTTGACCACGACAATTCATTTTGCGCAAACATTACAACAGTAGAATCATAAGTTTGATTAACATTAAATGGCTCTTTATCAAAGAAAGAAGATACAGCAGATTTATCTTCAAAAACAAAAGATTTTCTTTTCAAGACAGCCTCATGACCAATTCGACCAAGATTGAAATGCGCTTTTTTATCTTTGCCATAAACTGAATCAGTTTTTTCACTTGTTCCTCTGTCATTAATATCAAAGCCCAATTTATAATAATGATTTAGAGTAATCTCAAAATCGTAGTGTTTGTACTGGGCCTGACTAAGAATTACGCTTTCCCTAACATCATCATCTTCAAATGCCAATCTATCCTCTAGTCCACCACTCTCATGATTCATAATTTTTCCGTATGTGGCAGTAGATATAAGTTGATATTTTTTATTTGTTGTAGTGTAGTCAACAAGACCGTACAAACTATTATTTCGGGCATTTAGCCGAGAATATCTTCCAGGCGAACTAATCACATTATATGCAAAGCCAAAATATAAATTATCATTAGCTTTCTGAGCATGCTTGGCATAAAACAATTGCTCACGGCTACTTCCAAAAACATAATACAATTCTGAACTCACATGATTAGGCTTATAAAAGTTCAAATCAGAAATTGAATTAATGTAGCCGTAATGATGATTTTCAAAAAACAAAGGGAATAAATCATCCGATATCGGGTTAAATACAAGATTCATTGTTGAATGACCAATATTGCCCTTACTTGCAAAAAATAATCTGTCATTTTTGTTTGCAAAGTCATAAATTTGAAAACCGGTAAGAGTTGTATCTATATATGATGGATATTGATAAAACGGGCTAACAATTTGGCGAAATTTGAAGTAAGCAACTTTGGAAGAAACTACAGAGTCAGATTCACAGATTTGATTATTTTTTTGTTCAACGAATAAAGAATCAGACTTTGTTTCTATCAATAAGCTATCAGCTTGAGAAAAACCATACATTAAATAAATGCTTAACAGAAGAGTTATTGCGATGCGTGGGATATTCATTCTGACAATTTATTAATCAATTTCACTTTTGAACGACAAAGTTATAAATTATGTGTTATATCAGGCTTAATAAAAAACGGGAAACATTCATTGAATATTTCCCGCCTTATAATTATTAAACAACTACTATTTTAGAAATTTTTTCATAGCAGCGCCAAATTTTTTCCCAGCAAGAGCATAACTTTCCTGCACTCTATGACCAAGGTCAAAAGCAGTTGAGCCTCTTGCCTGAATAATATCGAATACAGCCACAGGACGATCGGGGTTGCTTCTTTCAACAAACGAAATTTTCATATTTACAAATGCCGGTTTACTGGAAATACCAACGTTAAATCCGGGTTCAATGAAATAAGTGTTTACTACCATTATATATTTAGTATCTTCTCTGTATTGATCAACAATAATATCTGCCTTAGCAGCATATTTGTTGAATAATTCAATAAACTTAGGTTCAAATCTGTTGTCTCTGTCAGCCAACCACGCATTATGCCATCTGTCGCCGCCGTCGCCATCTTTTTTATCTGCTTCAGCTCTTTTATCCCTAACATAATCTTCTTCTGTCATCTTGCCAACTCTCATATTGTCGTAAGTAAACTGAATCTCAAGAACATCTTCCCCTTTAACAGACGATAGGCTTCCGGAAATTAATTTAATTTTTTGAGAAAAACCTGTTGAAGCTATCAACAAGGCAATGCTTAACATTAATAGTTTTTTCATTTTTATAAAAATTTAAGTTGTTAATAATTTGGTTATATATTCGAGTGACGAACATTTTCATTACACATACATTGACAAAGCAATAAAACCATGCACAGTTGCAGTAATTGCTAACACTATACCTGAAATTCTGTGAATTGAGTGTGGAATTTTTATTGCTCTCATTCCGGTAAAAACTTGAAACAAAACTAATACAAGGTTAATTATTCCAAGATAAAACATTATATAGAATAAGTCCATAATAATAAGGTTGAGGTTAAGGTTTAGGATAATGAGGCACTAATTTACAACTATTTTTTTCTTAACAGATCCGGTGCTTCCATGCAGATTGCAATTCCCTTTAATTTCAATTTCAACAGTAGATTCAGCCTCAAATTCGTAAACTAATTGAAACTCTTGATCATCCGGTAGATTACTTCTTGTAAACTCCCATCTTTTTACTTCTTCGCCATTAATTTTAATAAAAACCCAATCTGTAAAATGTCTGGATGAGTTTCCCTTATGTTTTACATCAATTGTGATTTTGATAGTTTCTCCAATAGCAGCACTATCTGGAGCAACTATTTTTACAGAGGTTTTATTAGCTAAAAGACTTAAAGGCATTATGATAATAACTGCCAATAAAAGAAATAATTTCTTCATAATACAAAGTTTTAAATTCAACGTTAAAGGTATTAATTATATGCGACATAAATGAATTTGAAGATATTTTTTTTAATGGGTGACAGGAGGGTGACGGGAGAGTGACAGAAGAGTTACAGGAAAGTGACAGAAGAGTGACAGGAAAGTGACAGAAGAGTGACAGGAAAGTGACAGGAAAGTGACAGAAGAGTGACAGGAGAGTTACAGGAAAGTGACAGGAGAGTTACAGGAAAGTGACAGGAAAGTGACAGGAGAGTTACAGAAGCCTTACCCTTATACCTTATAACCTTATACCCTTATACCCTTATACCCTTATACCTTATACCCTTATACCCAAAAACTCAAAAACTAACCTTAATAGTAGCCATTGGATAAAACCCCATTTTATAGGTTTGGATAATTTCTCCTGTTATAAGATCTAGCCTATCGATATACACATTTGTATAATTTGTTCTGTATTGCAAGTCGAATGCAGTTTCGATGCTGTATTTTTTTTCATTGCGCCTCATACCTATTCTAAGACTAATTCTTTTATAATCCTCTCTTTTCACAGTATAAGCATTTGCCCAATCGTAAATTACTTTTCTATTTTCAACTGAAGCTTCAATATCATATGGCACATAAGGCATTCCACCTGCATATGTCATATTAATGCCAATATTAGCTGAACGGTTTCTTTTTGGGGCTATAAATTCGTATCCTACTAAAAGGTTAAAAGCATAATTTCCATTAAAAGCAGTGTTTCTTTTTATACCATCTGCACCGGTATATTTTGATTCAAATAATGAACCCGAAAGTAAAGCAAAGTAGTTTTTACTCCAGAATTTCTCAAAAGTTAACTCTACCCCATAATTCTCACCTGTTCCAATATTTTGCAGGTTATCTTTTCTTTCGATGTAGTATTCTGCGCCGTAATTGATAATTGAATAAACTGAGTCTGTAACAGAAACGGGCACATTAAACAGATACTGATAATAAGCTTCAAGTTTAACTCTAAGGTCTGAAGTTATGATATAATCATAGCCAAAAACATTATGCCAGCTGCGTGTAAACTTCAAGTCTTTGTTTGTATAAAGACTGCCATTATTATCGCTTAAAACATAATAAGCCATTAATTGCTGCATTTGGCTGTATAACCCTGACCCAATGCTAAATGTATGTCGTGGTAAAACATTATAGCTTACATTAATCCTGGGCTCTGCAACAACCTCACCAGTATGCTCAAGCATTTGAGCGTTTAACCCAACATAGGTCGTTATTTTAGGAGTAATTCTATGTAATAAATCGCTATAGACCCTGTACAACCTCAATGTTTCATTTTTGGCCATTACATTATGAACATATCTATTATAAACAAATTGGCTATCAACAAAATTGAGAAAATAATTATCGGCATACAACCCAACAGAGAAATCTGTTTTGGAGGAAAACTTATGCTTAAACTGAGTTCTCAAAGAATACTTCATTTGGTCTGACATTTCTCTGGCATAAGGGAAGGGATCAACATAAGTAATATTAAATGTATCAACAGCATTATAAAGCTGGCTTCCTGATATATAAAACGTAGTTGTGAACAGACTTTTTGCGCCATGGGAGATGTTATGATTTACTCCTATAACCCCCATTCTATATACATTTACAATATCTTCACTATAAGATGAAAAAATCCAATTTTCATGTTTTTTTCTAGAGTCAATCAATTCAATTTTACTGTCGCCTCTAAGCCCAACCAGAGAAAAAGTTCCTGCAGATTTTGTTGGAAAGTTTAGTTTAAAAGAAAAATCGTGATAAAATGCAGCTTCAGGAATTCTAATATTAAACCTTGTTAGAAGATCAACCACAGAATATCTGTAACTCATAATGTATGATGCATTATTTAGATGAGGCAGTGGCCCCTCAGTTCCAAATTCAAGACCATTCCATCCGAGTTGAGCCCAATGCTCATAAGAATAAGCATTCCCATTTCGCAGTTTAAGATCAAACACTCCGGCAATAGAATTGCTGAATTCAGCAGGATAGTTACTTGTAAGAAAGTCTGAGTTGCCAAGCAAATTAGTGTTCACAATCGTAATAGGGCCTCCGGTAGAACCTGTTGCTCCAAAATGGTTTGGGTTAGGAATTTCCATTCCATCAACTTTCCAGATTAATCCGCTGGGCGAATTACCTCTAATAATAATATCGTTGCGATTGTCGCGGACAGGCATTACACCGGCATAATTTGCAGCCATACGCGCAGGGTCGCCGTAGCTTCCGGCATATTTTGTTGTTTCTTCAAGCGAAAATGAGCGGGAAGAAACAATGGCCCTCATATTAATTGGCTTATCTTTTTGAGCAAATGACTGAATTGTTACTTCTTCGAGGTTATATACCGCTTCTTTAAGGTTCTGATTTATAACAAGTTCTTTCCCGCTTATAAGATGCATCCTTTCCAAAGTGAATACTTCATAACCCACCATAGAAAACCTGATATTATAATAACCTACAAGCATATTTGCAAAAACAAAGTAGCCGTTATCATCGGTAATTCTATACTCAATTTTATCATTTGAAGAAAGCTGAACTGTAACTCCCGGCAAAGGGAATCCTGCAGAATGGTCAACAACACGCCCCCTGATATTCTGATAAAGCTTACCCTTTGGGATAGTATCATTTTCCTGAGCAAAAGAATTCAGGCTTACTGACAAAAGAGCAAATAAAAGGATATGATAAGCCTTTTTCATCTTGCGGGGTTGTTTATAAAATTAATCGGAAATCATTTCAACCACCTTCTCTCGGGCAATTCTTTCCCAGCGTGGTTCAGAAAATAGACCATTGTCTATTTTAAAATGCACAATATCGAAAGTTTCATGCAAAAATTCATACTTCGACCCAACATCAGGTGTATGCAGTATAAAAAATAATTCCTCAGGTTTAATTTTTTTATCCTGTGTAATAATCTCAGCAAGTTTGGGGCAATATTCTGTTACTGAAGTTCCGGGGTTATCTTCATAAAGCTCTGTAATAATTGCTATTGTCTGATTATTCTTGATTACAATTTTTAATCCGCATTTAGAAGGCAGCCCCCATAATCCGGCATAATCATAAACTTCATCAACAAAATTCTTTTCCTTATCTCTGATAATTTGTCCCATACTAACGATCTATATTTTTTCCAAAACTTTTCTGTACAAGGTCGTCTCTTCTTGATCGATAAGTTCCGTCGCGCATTTCCTTATCAATCACTTTCATCATCATTTTGAACATTTTCTGTTCCTGAGTTTCTTTAGCATAAAAGGTATCCCACGCATAATAATACAATTCCTGTAGTCTTTCCGGCGACATATGTTTAGGCTTGAAAACAACTTTTCCGGCATTGTAATTATTCCAATCTTTATCAATAATTCTACCTTCTTTCAAAAAATCATCATAAGCTTTTGTGTGTCTGAATGGAGTAAGAACTGTAAATTCAGCAAGGTCAACATTAATCTCTAAAAGAAAATCTATTAGCCTTAGAATATCATCTTCAGTTTGATTGTCCATTCCAAGGAGGATTGTACCTTCTACAAGTATTCCATAATCGTGATATCTTTTAACTCTTTCCTTAATATAGTCAGAAGTGTCAAAAACTGCCTGATACACATACCACGCGCCAGCTTGAGCTGCAAGGTCGAGCACTTCGGGTTTATCTTCGATAGTGTGGCTGCACCATTTCTTTTTTAAAGGTATCATAGCCTTAAAAAGATCTTTTTCCCACTGTGTATCCTGAGCTAAAGAGTTATCAACGATAAACAACCTGTTATTATAAATCTGTGCAAGCTCTTCAACAACTTTATCGATTGGTCGGGGTCTAAACTGTCTTCCACCAAGGAATGTTACACAACAAGGATAACATGCATACTTACAACCTCTTGATGCATGAAATAAGTCGACCATTTGCACTCCTTTATGATAGTACAGCTCTCTTTTCAGGATATCTCTGCGCGCAGGACCAATTAGCTCAATATTGGGGTGCTGATACATATAATTGTATAATGGCTTAAGTTGATTCTTTTTAAAATCATCAAAAACTTCATGAAGCCTTCCCTCAACTTCACCCATAAAAATACTATCGGCATGTTGCATAGTTTCTTCGGCATGAAGCATGGTAGAGATACCTCCGAAAATAACTTTTTTACCAAGCTTTCTATATTCATCCGCTATCTCCCACCCTCTTTTCACCTGTGATGTAAGCATAACAGAGATTCCGACAAAATCAGCATCATCTTTAATAACAAGAGGCTCAACGTTTTCGTCAATAAAATCAACTTCAACGTAATCAGGCAATGCAGCCGCCATTACAACAGGACCGTGAGGAGGCAAGTTAAAATGAGTTTGTCTCTCAAGCTTTGTCCATTTTGGATATATTAATTTAAACTTCATAATTATAGCTATTCATAAATTTATTACATCCTTCCCTAATCAAATCAACCTTATCTTGTTCAAGAACGTATTTGTTCTTTTCATATGTTTTTACGCTTAATAAAAATTCTCTGACATTTTTTTCAAATTCATCAGAAAAACTCAAATTAAGATTTGAGTATAATTTCTTCAAAACCCCGACTGTATCAGCTTCGAGCTCATCAAACCTAACTTTGCAGTAACTTTCACTATCTAAATCTTTGGTTTGTAGTTTTATGCTTCCCCATAATGAATTAAACATATCAATAGCACTCTGATATGAAATATCAGTCCATTTCCCTGCAAGCAAATTTTGAGATCCAACAATATTCCACATTCTAATTGTGCTGGGAATTACTTCCAATGGATTTCTATGAATATGAATAAATTTTGCATTTGGAAACAACGCTTTCAAATGCCTAACTCTGTATGAGTGAAAAGGATTTTTAAAAAGAGCTATCCCATTATTTTTATAAACAAGCTTTGATACAAAATGAGAAAAAGACTTCTCCCAATTTTCCGATAACCTTTCATTTTCCATAGAAACTTTAAGATCGGCGAGAAAGTCATTGTTATTTCTTCTGAAAAAAATCTTCTCTAGTGCAGTCCCCTTAACAAGCTTCACAATAGCGTATTCATCTTCCTGTGGTTCATCAGGACCAAGCTTTACATTATCCATTGGTCTTTTCTCCCCAATAACTTTCGACATAATTTTTCTGAAATAATTCTCAGACACCAAAAAGCTATCCGGCACAGAAACCTGAACCACAGATGGAGTAACAAACTGAGGGTCAAGCGACATCAATTGATGGAGGAAGGTACTTCCTGTTCGCCAATGCCCAATAATAAAAACAGGGCCACAATCATAGTGTTTAGGAAATTTCTTTCTGTTGAATTTTAAAAGTTCAACTCTTTTAAAAATAGATGCCCAAATACTTCCTTGCAATAAGAAAAGAAATCTCCCAAAAAAAGCGGGAGATACTCCTTTATTCCTAACGACCATGCTGAATAGCTTGCCGAAAGTTATTACACTAAGCAAGTATGAGTGCTTCATTTCTGATGTTATTTTTCTACATTATCCAATTCCTTCTCAAGAAAATCAGCAATTGTATCAATAGATTCCAAAATAACTCTTGCAAGGTTTTGGTCTGCTATTCTAACATTATATTTTTGCTGAACTGCAAGAATTATCTCAATTGCATCAATAGAGTCGAGTCCAAGTGGATTGTCTTGACCAAAAAGAGGTGCATTGCTGGGAACTTCAGCAGCTGTTACATGAGTAATTTTTAAGACTTCAATAATCAGTTCGGTTATTTCCTTTTTTAAATTATTTTTTTCTTCGGCATTCATAATAAACTAATTTTTACATTAAACCATTTTTTTAAGATCTGTGAAGAATGATTTTTCTTCATCTCCCCTTTTTCTAATTAACTCACTCAGTTCTGCCAGCTTGTCGGGGCCAAGATCTCTATTTTTCCCAATTTTTGCGGCGAAGTAAGAAATTTTTCTCCATTCATCGCCGTTAAGCATCATTCTTTTCGACATATCTGCCAGATTATTATTGCCTAAGATTTCAGATGCTTGTTGCAGAAAAGAAGCGTACATAAATCTAAAACCTGCACCACCGGTGCCCTGATCTTCGAGAAGAATATTAATTTTCATTATTTCGTGTGAAAGATGTTCGGTATCTCTTGCGAGCAGAGGCCATTCCTTAACTTTATTGGCAAATTTATAAATTCCTTTAACTCCAATAAAAGGCACAGGCAATCCTATCATATTTCTACAAGCATTCTTAATCCCTTTGATAATAGGCTTTCTGAAATCAATCTCAGTAGGCACTTTTTCAGGGTAGAACAAAAACCCTTTAGGAGGCATGTGTCCGCCAGCCCAACGTGCTTTTCGCATTGACTCTTTTTTAAGCTCGCTAATTTTAGGATAATAACTATCACTTACAACATAGTAATCGTCCTTTATACCGGTAACAAGAATAAAGTGAACATTGATATGAACTCTTTGCCAATCAGGCATATAGTCCATGTAAAAGAAATCCACTTGAGCCGCAGTAGGAATATTATTAAGAATCAACTTATCAAGAGCAGCTTCACCTTTTGCAACATCTTTATAAGTGTTTTCTTTAAGTTTAATTCCCAATCTGGAAGTAATGTTTTTTCTAATCTGCCCGGGTCTGCTTCTAACAATAAATGTTGGAAAAGGGAAGTTATCAGTTTCCAGATAACCGAAAAAGATACCGTTTGCAATTCCAAAAACCAGAGGTTCGGTAATTTTCAAACCGGAATAATTAAATAAGGCTGTCAGAGTGCCTGTTTCGCAGTGGGCAGCCATTCTATGTTGAAAATCAATAATATTATTCATCAGAAGTAACGATATTATATAAAAAACTTATTTCTTAACTCCAATTTTAAATAACTCAAAGCAATCGTTTTTAGTTTTCATCTTTTCGATTTCCAGATTGCTTTTATCATCTTCTTTAACGATTATAACCTGAAGCATAGAAGACAAAGGCACATCAAACACGTCTGCATATTTTTTTAGCATAGCAAGCGAAAGTTTTTTAAATCCTTGAGGTTTAAAATGTTTTTTTAATGTGAATTTAAAAACGCCAACCCTAGATGCAAGATCACCTATTCCCATCTCTTGTAACAGCATATAATAATAAACAGGACTAATTTCATTATTAGCAATTTGGTCTCTTAAGCTCTTTTCAAGATTTTTCCTCTTAGCATAAAAATCGTCAAGATAATCATGTGAAAGCTGTGAACCACTAACCACAGGGCCATAAGAACTGTCGTCCTTTTCCACATAATAGACTGCTTGTTGAGGCTTAAAATCAACATAAAGTTCTTTTTCTTTCATAGGGAAATACTCTTAGGGTTGTTTAAATTTAAAAAGTATGGCAAAAATAGTTATAAAAAAAGGTTCCACGCAAATTACGCAAAATTTAAAAGCGCAAAAGTGCGCAAAGTTTACAGATTATTAACTACTCTATGAATATCATTTTCTGTCATTGCCTTTGCGGCTTTTGCGAGGTAAAAAAAATTTTATGATACTAATTACCCATTATTTTTTTTGCAAATGCAACAACTTGTTCATTTCTTATGTTCGATGTTTTAGTTGATACGCCGGTAAGCTCTAAAATTACTTTCCTTTCAAATTCCATTAGTAGTTCAGGGTCAATCTCACCTCCGAAACATTCTAAAATAACTTTATCATCAGGCTTTTCCGGCAAAATTTTATTAATAAATTCAATATAATTTTTCTCATCCCAGCATAATACAAACACACCAAATAACCTAGGTTTTATTGCATCCCAGTTCTTTTTTAGAAAGTTCCTCATATCTCTGGTGGTAGAACCGGCATATATGGGAATTCCTATAATAATTTTGTCGAAAGATTCAATATTTTGAATATCCGACAAGGTTGAAAACGCAAATGCATTATCGCAGTTATCAGCAATTTTTTCAGCAACCCTTTTTGTGCTGCCATATTTTGAAGTATATATAACAGCTATTTTCATTGCTGCTGCAAAAATATATTCATATCACATTCAGCTATAACTTTACCATTATACAACACAGAACCATGTATAATTGTTGCATTCATAACTTCGCTGACAATATCAACTGTAGTAATAATTTCACCATTTACAGCAGGCCTTTCAACAACAGTAAGTTTTTTAACAGCGCCAATAAATCCCGGTATTACTGGTTTATTATTACTAATACAATTATACCCAACACCGGCTGCAGCAGTTTGAGCTATATTTTCAATAAGTCCGCTTTCCGAGAGCATATTCTCTTCAACAAGAGGATTATCTGAAATGATTTTATAACCAGAAACAATCTTAGTTCCATTGGCTTCTATAAGCCTATCGATAAAGACAAAAGGAGGTCTTTGGGGAATATATTTTAATATTTCCTCACCTTGAGCAAGCATAATTATTTTTTTGGTTTGCAAATAAACATTGTATGGCTAACACCAATGTTGTCCACAGCTTTCTCAACATACATTCCTGCTTTATCAACAAGTTTATACATATCGTCGGAATGATACATCTGGCTACATCCATTTGCAATGCAGGTAAAATATAAGGAAGTGGCGTGCAGACTGTACATTGCCGCATCATATTTCTGTTTGTCCCAATAAGTTTCGAGAATATATAACGCGCCATCAGGACTAAGAGCATTTTTGCCTCTAGTGATTAGATGTAAAATATCTTCTTGAGAAAAGCAATCTAAGAACTGGCTCATCCAAACCGCATCATAACCTGTAGGGAAAGGTTTTGAAGAGTCGAGTAAATTCATTGCATGTCCGTTAATCCTATCGGAGAAGCCATGATTTTCGATGTTTTTATATGCGTCATTAAGCTGTCCGGGAAGGTCTAGAATTGTCACATTTACATCAGCGTCAAACTCACAACACTTAATTGAAAACTTACCTGTATTGCCACCAACATCTAGAATCTTCTTTGGTTTTCTCTCAAAAATAATTGGCAAAGCTTCAGGGAAAGCATTATCAGAATAATAATGATCAAAAGCGAACCAGCTTTTTCTAACCTGTGCTGGCAGATGCGCAAGAGCTTCATAAACAGTATCCCATTTACCAAAGACCTTCAAACCTTCAGGCTTTCCATTTTTTATTGATTCTTCCAGCTCGTAAAAACCAAGATAATTTACGTCATGCGTAAAATCCAAGTTTACTGTTGTTAGAGAGTCATTTTGAACAAACCAACCGGTTTTAGTTAAGAAGAACTTATCGTCTTTAACATAGACTATTTCCAGACTAATACCTGCTTCAAGCAAAACTTTTGCTCCATAAACAGAAATTTTGCAATTTTGGGCAACTTCTTCAATAGTTAATCCTATTTTTCTGTTTTTATCCAGAGTATCTAGTATGCCTAAATTTCTCATTGATTTTGCAGCCTGAAACATAATGGGAGCAAAGGCTATTTTCTGAGCGTCAAATTTGGCTTGTACTGCCGACTTTTCGTCTGATCCGTAGTTCTTCATTCTAATAGTATTAAATATTAACAAACAATTAATTAGATATTTTCCAAAACTGATGATAATTAAACCATTGCAGAGGATATTGCTTAACAACTCTTTCCATTTCAGCGATATAATCATCCATCATTGCCGAAAGTTCTTGCTTTCTGGTTTTGAGATTTGCCGGATATTTATATAACTTCGGCGGTGTTGCAAAAAAATGATAATGAGTAGTTTTTTCTTTCATAGCAGAAACATAAACAACCGGAACATTATACTTGCTTGCAAGATATACTGAACCGGTAGGAAATTCGGCTTCAAAACCCATAAAGTTTTTAACAGCATTATTTGTACCCGGCAAAAACCTATCTCCATGCATAGCTATAATTTCTTTATTTTTAAGAGCTTCTGCAATTTTAAACAGGTAATCGTTGCTATTTTCTTTGATGTATATAATTTCGATATTGTACTTCCTCATAACAGAGCCAACAAGATCCCGAATATAATGCTGCTCACCGTCGTACATCAAAATGTTGATTTTAGCATTAATTCTTTCCAGCAATTTACCAGCAATTTCCCAATTTCCAACATGTGCACCAACTAGAATGCCTCCGGTATTCTCCTCAGCCATTTTATGCAAAAAATGTTCACCTTCGAAATTAAAAGAAAACTTAGTTGAAAAACCTGCTGCAATCGCAATTCTATCAAGCAGAACTTGTCCAAAAATATAATAATTGCGATAAATACTTTTTTGAGTTTTAAAATAAGAATACTTTAGAACATGCCTGAAATAAAATCGTATTCCCTGTTTATTTGAAAAGAGGAAAAACCAAAAAGCGACGAAAATAAGCACAAAATAAGCAATTCTGATATTAAAATGCTTTAACAGAAATATAAAGATCCTATATCCTAAGGGTCCGCCTTTAGTTTTTCCGCTCCATGAAGCCATTAATTCTTGTTAAGTTTGTTATAAATGTAATCATAAAGGTCATCAACAGTTCTAACACCTGCAACTTCCTCTCCAACAACCTTTACTCCAAACTCTTTTTCAACAATAACAGCAATATCAACAAAGTCAAGGCTTTCAATACCTAAATCATCTTTCAACAAAGCATCAGGAGAGAGTTGAGAGCTCTCAATTTCAAACTCATCGATAAGAAATTCGTTTACCTTGCTAACAATTACTTCTTTTTGCATAATTACACGAAAATATTTAATACTCGATTGACTTACAAAGCTAAGGTTTTTCACAAATAATCTTAAAAACCTTACGTTAAAAAACCTTATAAAAATGAACAGCAAAAGTATAAAAAAGTTGCAAACGAATACATAAAAATTATATACTTATTATATATGTTGTTAAAAAACATTGAAAAGGGGGTGGGGTGTTTTCTCTGCGAGCCTTGTGTCTTATAATAGGATACGTACTAGCGAATCCGTTAAAATCAGTCTAATCTGTGTCATCCGTGTTCCGTTTTTTAAATTTGCTTCGGATTTAAGATTTTTTTTAAAAATAGCTACACAGTGTTTCACAGTGTTTTCACAGAGTTTCACAGTGTGGTTTGTGCAAACCAAATCGTAAATCGTAAATCGTAAATATTACATTGCCGCTGCCAACTGTTGACTATTGACTGTTGACTGTTGTTGCTTACTGCTGACTTTTTCCCACCAAAACATCCCCTTCCATTTCAAAACAAAAAAATATTATATTTGCACTGCAATTTTAGTCATAAAAAAGCCTTGTCAAAACGGGATAATATTCAGACCAATGCATTCTTGTCTTTTGTTTATAAGGCATTTCAACATTACAAACAACACAAATATAACTTTTAAGTGATAAAAATTTACCCAAGCAAAGAGTTCTCTATTGATGAGTTTAACTCTATTATTATAAACAAAAAACCCTTTGAACTTGACGATGAAAGTCTTGAATCAGTTAATGAAAGCTATAACTTCCTAGTTGAATTCTCAAAGGATAAAGTTATTTACGGAATAAATACGGGCTTTGGGCCAATGGCTCAATATGTTATTGACAATGAAGATCAAATTCAGCTTCAGTATAACCTTATTAGAAGCCATGCTGCCGGCGTAGGTGAAAAAATACCCGACCTTTATGTAAAGGCAATAATGTTCGTTAGAATGCGCTCAATAATTCAGGGCTATTCGGGCATTCATCCATCTTGCGTGAAATTGCTACTCGAAATGATAAACAAGGATGTATATCCTTATATACCTGAACATGGCGGAGTGGGCGCCAGCGGTGACCTTGTACAACTTTCTCATTTATCTTTAATTATGATTGGAGAAGGTCAGGTAACTTTCAAAGGGCAAATTAGAGAGACCGAGGAAGTATTCAAAGAACTTGGTATATCACCAATACAAGTTGTTCTTAGAGAAGGTCTTTCCTTGATTAATGGAACATCTGTAATGACAGGCATTGGGCTTATAAACATTATTAAAGCTCAACAACTATTAAATTGGGCTGTAGCAGCTTCGGCAATGATAAATGAGATTGTTGAATCTTTTGACGATTATTTTTCAAAAGAGCTAAATGGAGTAAAAAGACACAACGGACAATCAAAAGTTGCCAAATCGCTTAGAGATATTCTTGCAGACAGTAAGCTTATAAACCGAAGAGAAAATCATTTTTATAACGGAACAAACAACTACAAAAACAACGGTCGTAATCACATCACCCAAAGAAAGGTTCAGGAATATTATTCATTACGCTGTGTACCTCAAGTTTTGGGTCCTGTTTTAGACACAATAAAGTATGCCGAAGAAGTTCTTGTTAATGAAATGAATTCTGTAAGCGACAATCCAATTGTAGATGTTGCAACAAAAAATGTATATCACGGTGGTAATTTCCATGGAGATTATGTTTCAATCGAAATGGATAAAATAAAACTTGCAGTCACAAAATTATCAATGCTCTCAGAACGTCATCTAGCTTTCTTATGCAATTCTAAGCTAAATGAAAAGCTGCCTCCTTTTGTAAACCTTGGCACTCTTGGCTTGAATCTTGGCATGCAAGGAGTTCAATTTACAGCTACTTCTACTGTTGCAGAAAATCAGACTTTATCAAACTCCATGTATGTGCATAGCATACCAACCAACAACGACAATCAGGATATTGTGAGTATGGGTACTAATGCAGCTATGATGACAAAAAGAGTTATCGACAATGCTTATCAGGTTTTGGCTATTGAATTTATGGCTTTGCTGCAGGCTGTTGATTATTTGGAATATTCAGACAAACTTTCCTCAACAACTGGCAAAATATACAAAGAACTTCGCAAGCTAGTACCAAAATTCGTGAGCGACACTCCAAAATATAAGGAAATTGAGCTGCTCAGCAAATTTTTGTTTGAAAATAACATAGATTTAAAAATTAATTAATTATGAAATATGCACTGGTGACCGGAGGGTCCAGAGGTATTGGTAAAGCTATATGCATTAAATTGGCAAGTGATGGTTTCTACGTTTTAATAAACTATAGATCAAACAAAACAGAAGCCGAACATACTCTTGCAGAAATTAAAAATAATGGTGGAGATGGAGAGTTGATGCAATTTGATGTTTCAAGTTCAGAAGAGGTAAGATCCGTTTTAGGTAAATGGATGGAGGCAAACACCGACAAACATATTGAAGTATTGGTTAATAATGCAGGCATTACAAAAGATAACCTAATGGTTTTTATGTCTGATGACGAATGGAATACGGTTATAAATACAAACCAACACAGCTTTTTTTTCGTAACCAAGCAACTTTTGCAGAATATGATTGTTAAAAAGAATGGAAAAATTATTAATATTGTTTCGCTTTCCGGACAAAAGGGTCAACCCGGACAGGTTAATTATGCCGCCACTAAAGGCGCTATAATAGCTGCAACCAAGTCGTTGGCGCAGGAAGTAGGAAAGAAAAAAGTAACCGTAAATGCTGTTGCACCGGGCTTTATAAAAACTGATATGACATCTCAAATGGATGAAAACATGCTTAAATCGTTAATACCTCTAAACAGATTTGGAGAGCCCGAAGAAGTTGCGGAAGTTGTTGCATTTTTAGCATCAGGAAAAGCATCATATATAACAGGTGAAGTTATTTCGGTAAATGGAGGAATGTATAGTTAATTTTAACAAAAAATTGATTATGAGAAGAGTAGTAATTACAGGTATGGGAGTTTACTCCACAATTGGTAAAAACCTAGAAGAAGTTAAGGAATCATTATATATCGGACGTTCAGGCATTGGTCTCGACCCAAGAAGAAAAGAGTTTGGATTCAGATCATCTCTAACCGGAATTATAGAAAGGCCCGACTTGAAAGGCGTTTTGCCCAGAAGAATGAGAATTGGCATGGCCGAACAGGGCGAATACTCATATGTAGCAACAATGGAAGCTCTTAAAAATGCCGGAATAGATGAAGATTTTCTAAATAAGAATGAGATAGGAATTCTCTACGGAAACGACAGCTCTTCGATTCCTGTTATTGATGCTATCGACATTGTAAGAGAGAAAAAAGACACAACTCTGATTGGCTCTGGATCAATTTTTCAGTCGATGAATTCGACAATAACAATGAATCTGGCAGTGATCTTGAAACTTAAAGGCATTAATTTTACAATTAGTGGTGCATGTGCAAGCAGTTCGCATGCTATCGGACTTGCATTTTTCTTAATTGCCAACAACCAGCAAGACATTATCATATGCGGTGGCGGACAAGAAGTAAATGCCGAATCAATGGGTAGCTTCGACGGACTAAGTGCTTTTTCAAGAAGAGAAAGCGACCCGACAAAAGCCTCAAGACCATTCGACAAAAATCGTGATGGACTTGTCCCAAGCGGTGGAGCTGCAACTGTAATTGTTGAAAGTCTTGACTCTGCACTAAAAAGGGGAGCCAATATTCTCGGAGAAATTGTTGGATACGGCTTTTCATCAAACGGAGATCATATTTCAGTGCCAAATGTTGACGGCCCTGTAAGGTCTATAGAAAGATGTTTGAAATCAGCTAATCTTAATGCCAAAGAGATTGATTACGTAAATGCACACGCTACTTCAACTCCTGTTGGTGATGAGTTCGAAGCCAAAGCACTTGATTTGATTTTCGGACCTCATAAAGTTCCAATCTCTTCTACAAAATCAATGACCGGCCACGAAATGTGGATGGGTGGTGCAAGTGAGGTTATTTACTCTATGATTATGATGCATAATAATTTTATTGCACCTAATATTAATTTCGAAACCCCGGATGATGCAGTTGCAAACTTGAACATCATTTCAAAAACAACTGAACACAAGATTAATACTTTCTTATCCAACTCTTTTGGCTTTGGAGGCACAAATTCTACTCTGATTGTTAAAAGATTTGTTAAGTAAGTTCTGAGTCCTGAGTCCTGAGTCCTAAGTTCTGAGTCCTGAGTCCTGAGTCCTAAGTCCTGAGACCTGAGTCCTGAGTCCTGAGTTCTGAGTTCTGAGTCATTTTCAATCGTAACTTTTTGTTGGTGAATTATATATTTATTTAACTTTGAAGCACTTAAAGCAAATAATTAAATTCACCATATATGAAAAAAGTTATTTCGTTAGCAGCCGCACTAATTATTTCAATTACAGTTTTTTCAAATCCGGTTGACTATTCCAAAGCATTAAAGATTGCAGAGAATTTTAGCATTGCAAATGAATTAGCACTTAGTCTTTCAGGAGAATTTTCAAAAATTCAAAATGACAACAAAACACTAGCTTTTGTATTTTTCGGAAAAGACCATGGTTTTATAGTTGTATCTGCAGATTACAATATTACTCCGGTAGTGTCATACAGTATGTCAGAAGAATTTTCAGAAGGTTCTGCCTTAGAGAGCCTAATAAAGGCTGATTTAATGACCAGAATAAATAATATTGAATATCAAGCATCTGCCACCAGGCTTAAAATAAATTCAAAATGGGAAAAACTTTTAACAGATAATCCGACAAAAGAAGAAGTAAACCAATGGCCTGAGCCTGGAACAACTACAACAGGCGGATGGACAGAAACAACTTGGAATCAGACGCATCCTTACAATCTGTTTTGCCCTATTAAACTAAGCACGCAACAACGTTCGCTTACCGGCTGTCCTGCAACTGCAATGGCACAAATTCTATATTATCACAAAGAACTAAATAATACCAGATTTGGAACAGCAGACAGATACTATCACAACTACTTTCAAAAATACTGGATAGATGATGCACATGAAACATATGATTTTTTATCATTTTCTGCATTAAATGAATATCTTGAGAGCATTGAAAGCAAGTTTCAAAACGACGAGGCTTTATCTACAGAAGATATAGCAGCATTATCTCTTGCTGCAGGCTTTGCGTGCAAAAGTGTTTATGACCCGGGAGGCTCAGGCACTTTCAGTGTGCAACAAGCTTATAATGCTTTTATAAAATTTGGATTTTCTGAAGCTGTATTGTTAGATGATTCATTTTCTGATGAAGAAATTAAGGAGAAAATGATTGAAAACATCAAGGATGCTTTGCCTGTGCATCTTGCAGTTGTAGATAATGCGTGGCAATACGGACATAATGTTGTGTGCGACGGATACAGAGACAACGGCTTTTTCAGGATTAACATGGGCTGGGGAGGAAGTGCTGACAACTGGTATAGTTTGCCGGAAGGATTTCCATATTCTTTAACAGTTTTTGAAGGAATTGTAGCAGATATAATTCCAAAACCAAGGTTCTCTCTCACCCTTTTGGTTTCACCCGACAATCTTGAAACTGAACTATCAGGAAGTGGAATGTATCAGGAAGGAAATCAAGTTTTAATTACTGCCGGCATAATTGAAAACTATGAATTTACTCATTGGTCAGGCAGCGAGAACGATATTGAATTGATAGATGATGCGGAAAATCATGAAACAACCTTTACCATGCCGTCAAGAAATGTTGAACTTATCGCTAATTATCAGCCGGTTACTAACATTATTACATCACATCAAAAATCAATAAACATATACCCCAATCCATTCAATACTCAAATTAACATATCTTCACCAGAAATAATTAAAGAAGCTAAGCTGTCCAATATTTACGGACAAGTAGTGATCTATTCTGGCGAAATCTCAGAGTTTGATGCGATAATAACAGCGGGATTTATACAGCAAGGTGCATATATTCTAATTATAACTGATAAAAACGGGAATGTTTTTTCTAAGAAAATTGTGAAATAAAATGAAGTTTTACCTGCTTTCAGCACTATATGTTTTGATAATTGCATTAGCAATACTTTTTCCAATTGAGAGGTTGGAAACCATAATAATCGTATCAGGAGTTTCGATTGTTTTTATTGCAATAATTGTATGGGCTTCAGTAAATATTAATTCGCAATTTTATGTGAAAACAATTTGCAGAAGCAATAAGAAAAATATGATTGCTATAACATTTGATGATGGTCCGGACACAAAAAACACAATGCAAATACTTGATATTCTTGATGATTATAATGCTAAGGCAACATTTTTTGTTATTGGAGAAAAGGCCGAGGAGAACTCAGGATTAGTAAAGCTAATTCACGACTCCGGTCATCAGGTTGCAAACCACTCATACAGTCACAGCTATTTTTTCCCATTGAAAAGATCTAAAACAATCAGAGAAGAAATAAATTCTACTCAGTCAATAATTCAAAAAATTACCGGAGAAAAAAGCTTTTACTTCAGACCTCCGTTTGGAGTTACTAACCCATTAATAGCGAAAGCGTTAAAAGGCTTAAACATCAAAACCATAGGTTGGAGTATTAGATCATTTGATACTGTTCAAAAGGATGCCGAAAAAACCATCACAAGAATAAAAAAACGAATAAAAGGAGGCGACATCATTTTGCTTCACGATACCGGCGGAAATATTATCCCAATGTTAAAAAAGCTGCTTGAAATAATTAGTCATAATAGCTTAATAGCAGTAAGGGTAGATGAACTTCTAAAAAAATAAACCCTCCCCTTTCACTTTAATAGAATATGCCAAGCTATTATATGTTTTTATGCAAAATCTTTGTGTAAATTTGCATCCTACTGAAGTAATAATTCAAACTACGATTAATGAAGCACCTGATATTTTTGATTATTTGTTTTTGCATTAGCTATAATTCCTTTACTCAGAATTATACAAAGGTTAGCAATATAAAAGAATTGGAGGTTCGCCTAACTGACAATTCCAAATCTCTTACCACTATTGTTGCCGACTTTACTCAAGAGAAGCATTTGGCATTTCTTGATGAGAAAATTATATCAACAGGGAAGTTTTGGCTCAGAGAAGCAAACAGCATCAGATGGGAATACAACAATCCATTCAGTCATATTATAATAATTCATGATGGCAAATTCAGAACACGCGACGGTAAAGGGAAAACTTCATCTTTTGATATTAATTCAAACCCGGTATTTAAGGAAGTAAATAATCTCATTGTGAGCTCTGCTAGAGGCGATCTTATTGCTGACAATAAATTTGATGTAGAAGCCTTTGAAAATCAAACTTCATACAAGCTGATTCTTACTCCAAAAGATGAAAAGATAAAGCAGGTTATTAATAAAACCGAGCTTTACTTCGATAAAGAATTATTGTCGGTTTATAAAGTAGTAATGATTGAAGGAGAAACCGACTTTACTATCATAACATTCACAAACAGAGTATTTAATGCAAATATCCCGAATAGTATTTTTAATATTGATTAGTGTTTTTTTGCTGAATTCCTGCAGTCCGGTTAAAGGTCTCAAAAAAACATCTTACGACAAACCGCTTTCGACAAATAATTCTGTATTGAGCCAACATTACAATACAGCTCTTTACAAAGCAGGAATTGCAATTTTCGACAATTATTATTCAGGTCTGTTTTTTATAAAAAATATTCAAGACAAAAAAATGGCAAACATTGTTTTTATGTCTGAATTTGGTTTAAGTTTTATGGATATGAAGTTTGAAAACAATGCGATACAAACTAATAATGTTCAAGAATTTCTGAACAGAAAAGCTATAATCAGCAATATGGAAAACTTTTTCCTGGCCTTATTTATGGATATTTCAGAAATCAACAATACAGATATATTTGTTGATGATACAAATGCAATAAAAGTTATAAAATTCAAACAGAATTCGAGTCGGTATTATTATTTTTGCAACCAAGACAACAAAATTGAAAGAATAATACAAAAAAAACGAGGCAGGGCAAAACTTGAGATTTCATTAAAATACAACAATGAAGAATTGCCGTCAGAAATAAAATTTGAAAACAAAAGAATTAAGCTCAGAATGGAACTAGAGCTTGTAAGATTGAACTAAACTATGCTGGCAGGAGATTTTTACACATATATAATTAATGAAAAGAAGGAGGGTGTAATTGTTGCAACAATTACATTCAACCGCCTGCATCCAATATTTGAAGGGCACTTTCCTCAGATAGCTGTTGTCCCGGGAGTTTGTCAGGTTCAAATTATTAAAGAGATAATTATCAAAGAACTTAACACAGACTTTCAACTTAGTTCGGCAAGGGAAATTAAGTTTCTTTCTTTAATAAATCCAGATAATACAGCAGAGCTTAATCTAACAATAAACTACGAATACACAGACTCAGATAATCTAAAAGTTGGAGCTCAATTTACATTGGGAGAAACAATGTTTCTAAAATTCAAAGCCGAGTACATTAAAAAAAAAAAAGCTTCTGAGCAATGCATAAAAAATGGCGAATGCTGTGTAATTATACCTACCTATAACAACTCAAACACATTAAAGAAAGTAATTGAAGATGTAAAAGCCTTCACATCTCACATTATTGTTGTAAACGACGGCAGCACAGACAATACCTCCGAAATTCTCAAAACAATTATCAACATAAAAGTCATAACGCATCAGAAAAACAAAGGAAAAGGTGGTGCATTAAGAACAGGATTTGCAGAAGCACTTAAATCCGGCTTTAAGTACGCCATTACAATTGACTCCGACGGACAGCATCTGGCAAAGGATATACCTCTGTTTTATGATGTGATTAGCAACAACCCGGGCTCTTTAATTATCGGATCCAGATTACTAATTCAGGAAAATATGCCGGGGAAAAACACTTTTGCGAACAAATTTTCAAATTTCTGGTTCAGATTACAAACGGGCATTAATCTGAAAGATACACAAAGTGGTTTTAGATTATATCCCCTTTTAGATATTGACAAAATGAAGCTGTTCTCAGCAAAATATGAATATGAGCTGGAAATTTTAGTAAGAGCAGCCTGGCGCAACATAAACATTATTGCAATTCCAATTGATGTTTATTATCCGCCAAAAGAAGAAAGAATTACACATTTCAGACCTTTAAGAGATTTTACAAGGATAAGTGTTTTAAATACAATCTTCACTTTTCTTGCTATCATTTACTATAGGCCTGCTTTGTTTTTCAAAAAAATCAAGAATAAAACAAATAAAACAAAATAAGCTTAAATGCACAGCTTTATCAACATTCACAACTTTATTTCTAAAGGCAAATATGTATTTGCAATTTTGTTGTTGGCAGTAATCGCATTAGTATCGCATTATGCTTTAAGACTGGAATTGGAAGAAGATATTTCTGCAATTATTCCCAAAGATGAAAGACTTGGAAATATAAATGAAGTAATATCAGGAGCAAAAGTTGCCGACCAACTGATTTTTATGTTCTCAACAAAAGAAGGGCAAGAAAATCCTTATCTTTTAATATCTACCGCTGACAAGTTCATTGAAGAACTATTAGCCGATACATTATATATTAAGTCTGTAAAATTCAGAACAGAATCTGATGAGTTTCAAAGTCTATACAACTTCATTTACAACAACTTGCCACTCTTTTTAAATGATGAAGATTATGAAACTATATCAGAGAAACTTTCCACCCAATCTATAGAAGCAGAAATTGAAAATAATTTCAGAACATTAATTTCTCCTGTTGGGTTTGTAACCAAAGAATACATCCTCAAAGACCCACTTCATTTGGTTCCAATTGCTTTAAAAAAGCTGGAGAGCTTTCAACTCGACGGGAATTTCCATCTTTATAATTCCTGCATTTTCACAAAAGATAATAGCACATTATTGATTTTCGTGGAACCTGTTTTTCAGGCAAACAACACTAAAGCAAACCGGACATTAATAAGTAATATCGACGATCTTACCGAAAAGTTTAACGAAAGTAATTCAGAAATATCAATAGATTATTATGGTGGAACAGCTGTTGCAGTTGCTAATGCCAGCAGATTAAAATCAGATATTATCTTCACTGTCTCATTTGCTATGATACTTCTTAGCATATTGTTCTTTTTTGTTTTTAGAAAAATCAGATATATAATTCTGATGTTTTTCCCTATTGTATTGGGAATATTAATTTCATTGGCGCTACTTGTAGTTATTGAAGGAACAGTTTCTGCAATTGCATTAGGTGTAGGAGCTGTACTTATAGGGATCTCAATAGATTATTCATTGCACGCATTCACACATTTTAGAAGCAGTGGATCAGTTATACATACTCTGAAAAGCATTTCCAAACCAATAATGATGAGTAGCATTTCTACAGCTCTTGCTTTTTTATGCCTCTTTATTGTAAAATCGAAAGCCCTGAATCAACTTGGAATGTTCTCGGCAATGTCTATTGTAGCCACAGCCCTAATTGTACTAATTGTAGTTCCTTTCTTCCTTAAAGAAAAGAATCAACCTGAACAAAAACCTAACAAAGTAAAAATACTTGAAAAGATTGCCGAATACAACTTCGATAAAAATAAAAAGCTCATTTATCTAATCCTTGCCTTATCCGTAGTTTTTATTTTCACATCTTCAAGATTAGGCTTTAACAGCGATTTGGCAAGCCTCAACTATCAGCCCGATAAACTAGAAAAAGCAGAAAAAAAACTTAAGAGCATAAGTTCAGAAGCTTTTAGTGCTGTTTATTTTATTAATCAGGGGAACAGCCTAGACGAAGCATTGAATCGCTCTGAAAAAACTATTGAACAGCTTACATCGTTTAAGAATGACAGTATTATTTCCGACATTTCTTCAATATCAGGATTACTAATATCTGAAGAAAATCAAAAACAAAAAATTGAAAAATGGGAAGAGTTCTGGGATAAAACCAAAAAAGATGAATTAAGAGAAAATCTAATTAACGCCGGAAATAAATTCAAGTTTAAGAGCAGTACATTTTACAACTTTTATTCACTCCTTGATAAAAAGTTTGAAACTGTCGATATCAAAGAACTAGAAGTTGTGTTTGAATCATTTACTGGAAATTATCTAAGTGAGAATAATGGGATATATTCAGTGATTTCAATTGCAAAAGTTGAGCAAAACAACAAAGACATTCTTTTTAGGAAAATTGATGCCGGAAATGATGTTTTGATTTACGATAATCAATATTACATAAATAAATTTTTAGACATTCTCAAAGAAGACTTCAATCTGCTGGTAGTACTGTCTATGTCGCTAATTTTTCTCATACTTTTAATATCTTACGGAAGAATTGAAATAGCAATTATCAGTTTTATCCCAATTGCTTTAAGCTGGATTTGGACGATTGGACTGATGGGATTGTTTGGAATAAAATTCAACATTTTCAATATCATTGTTACAACTTTTGTTTTCGGACTCGGAGTCGATTACAGCATTTTCATTGTTAGCGGACTTATCGCCAGATATAAATACGGAAATGTATCTTTACAACCATATAAAATGTCGGTGCTTTTATCTGCTATTACAACAATAACTAGCTTTGGAGTATTATTTTTTGCTCAACATCCGGTTTTAAAATCAATTGCAATAGTTTCAATTATTGGAATTTCTTCAGTTATACTTATTACATTCACTTTACTACCTAAGATGTTCCATTATCTCGTTGAAAACAAGAGAAGTTACAGAACTATTCCAATAACATTTTACAATCTCACAGTATCAATAAATGCATTAATCTTTTTCTTAATAGGCACCTTGGGTTTGACAGCTATAATGCCGGTATTGATTAGTCTTCCAATAAAAACAAAACACAAGAAGAAATTTGTTCATTGGATGATATGTAATTGCAATTGGGTTATTATTACTGCAAATCACGGTGTGAGAAGAAAATTCATTAACAAAGAAAAACTTGATTTCTCAAAACCCTCGGTTATTATTTCAAATCATCAATCATACCTTGATTTGATTTACCTTTTGAGATTGAACCCAAAAATGATTGCATTTACTAATTCGTGGGTTTATAATAGTTTTTTCTTTGGGAAAATTATTCGCTTTGCAGATTTTGTTCCTGTTTTTCAAGGGCTGGATGAGAACTTCGAGAAGCTTAAAAAGAAGATTGACGAAGGCTATTCACTATTAGTATTCCCTGAAGGTACCCGCACTCCTGACGGAAACATAAGTCGATTTCATCAAGGAGCTTTTTATGTAGCCGATAAGTTGAACATTGATGTTCAGCCGGTTATGATACACGGTATTTTTGAGTGCATCCCAAAGCATGAATTTTACCTTAAAGCCGGCAAAATTCACATGAAGATTTTCGACAGGATAAAACCTGTCCATATAAATGAAGAAGCCGGCGAAACGCATAAGGAGCAAGCAAAAGAGATGACAAGGTTTTACCGCGAAGAGATGAAGAATCTTAAGCAAGAAGTTGAAACTCCAAGATATTTCAAAAGAAAGCTCATTGCTCAGTATATTTATAAAGGACCTGTATTGGAATGGTATATGAAAGCCAAGGTTCGTTCAGAAAACTATTACGAATTTTTCAATGATGTTATTCCAAGAGATGCAAGCATTGTTGATGTTGGTTGCGGATATGGTTTTCTTTCATTAATGCTGCATTATATTTCAAACGACAGAAAAATAACGGGCATAGACTATGATGAAGAAAAGATTAGTGTAGCTCAAAACATTCCAAACAAAACAGAAAACCTGAAATTTGTTTTATCAGACATTACTGAAGAGGATCTGCCTCTAGCAAATGTTTACATTCTAAACGATGTACTGCATTATATTCCAAAGGAAATGCAGATAAAAGTACTTAATCAATGCATGGAAAATGTTGGTGATGTAGGCTTTATAATTGTAAGAGATGCCGACACAAATCTAAAATCAAGAACGGCCGTAACAAAGTTTACCGAAATACATAGCACACGAATTGTGAAGTTTAACAAAAGTAAGTATAAACTGTCTTATTTTTCAGGGTCAGAAATTTCGGAAATTGCCCAAAACAAAGGATTTGTATGCGAAAGATTCGACCATGCAAAACTCACATCTAATATTACATACATAATCAGAAAACAAAGCAATGAATAAGTTTGATGTTGTAATTATTGGAGGTGGCTTAGGCGGCTTACTTTGCGGAAACATTCTCAGCAGAGAGGGCCTAAGTGTTTGTGTTCTGGAGAAAAACAACAAACTTGGGGGATGTATTCAGTCCTTTTCAAAGAATAAAGCAATTTTTAATACAGGATTAAATTACACCGAAAGCCTTGGTGAAGGTGAAGTTCTTTATCAGTATTTCAAGTATTTCGGAATAATGGACAAAATCAAGATTAAAAGACTTGATATTGAGCACTTTGACAAGATAAGTTTTGACAACGATAAAAACGAATATCCTTTTGCACAAGGTTATGATAATTTTATAGAATCACTTTCACAGCACTTTCCTAGCGAAAAACAAAACCTTAAGAAATACATAAAAGACCTTGAAGAAGTTTGCAATATCTTCCCTATGTATATGCTAAATGGGTCATCGGAAAAGTCGCATGAAAGCAAACTTCTAAACATAGGCGCATTTGATTATCTTGATTCTATTACAAAAAACCCAAAACTGAGGGAGATTCTTGGAGGTATGAATTCGCTATATGCCGGAGTAAAAGACAAAACTCCATTGTATATTCATGCTCTCATAAATTATTCGTTTATCAGAAGTGCATGGAGATTTGTTGATGGAAGTTCACAGTTGGCAGCACGAATAGCTGATGTTATAAATGAAAACGGAGGCAAAATAATAAGATCGACCAAAGTGACAAAGCTTGGCGGAGCAAATAATGAGATAGAATATGCTGAACTGGAAAATGGAGAGAAAATATTTGCAAAAACCTTTATTTCTAACCTCCACCCTTACAATACTTTAAAAATCACTGAACCAACACTTATTAAAAAAGCATTTCACAATCGCATAAAATCATTAGATAATACTATTGGAATGTTTAGCATGTATATCGTTTTGAAAAATAAAAGTTTCCCTTACATAAATTATAATCATCATCATTTTTCTGATGTTAATGTATGGACAACAAGATATAATAAAAAAACATGGCCGGAACATTACATGCTTTACACACCTGCAATTTCAAAATCGGATGAATGGGCCGATTCTATTATTGCTCTCACTTATATGGATTTTAAGGAGGTTGAGAAATGGACTGATACTTACATTGAAGAGAGAGGAAGCGAGTATCTCGACTTTAAGCAAAGAAAAGCGGAATTGCTATTGGATAAAATTGAAGAGAAATTTCCTGATATCAGAAAACATATACATTGCTATTATACTTCTACCCCACTTACATACAGAGATTACACAGGAACACCTGAAGGATCTTCATATGGAGTTCTGAAAGATTTCTCAAAACCTTTAACAACAATTATAACTGCAAAATCAAGAATAAGCAATCTGTTTTTTACAGGTCAAAATCTAAACATGCACGGAATTCTGGGTGTAGCAATAAGCTCTGCGCTAACTTGTTCGGAAGTTGTTGGATATGAATACCTTATAAACAAAATTATAAAGGCTTAAAATGAGTAACGAAAAAAAATATGATGTTGTAATAATTGGAAGCGGTATTGGCGGGTTGCTTTGCGGACTTATTCTTGCTAAGTCGCGGTATTCGGTTTGTATTCTTGAAAAACATCACCAAATAGGTGGCAATATTCAAACTTTCAAAAGAAAAGGATGCACTTTTACTACAGGCATGCATTATGTAGGCTCACTTGAAGAAGGTGAAATTCTCAATAAAGTTTTTAAATATTTGGGTATAATTGATAAAATTAAGGTAAGAAAGCTTGACGAAAAATGCTTTGAGAAAATCTATATTGAAGATGAAGAATTCAATTATGCGATGGGTATGGATAATTTTAAAGCCCAGCTCCTTGAATATTTTCCTGAAGAAAAAGATGCAATCGAAAAGTATATAAAGAAGATTGAAAGCATTTGGAAAAACATTAAGCTGATAAACCTGGAAGAAGTAACTGAAGCTGATATCTTCAAACTCGATAGTCTTACTGAAAACGCATATGATTTTATTGAATCATTAACTGACAATAAAAAACTCAAGGCATTGCTTGTTGCAACAAATGGACTCTACGCAGGAGTTAAAGAAAAAACTCCAATGCATATTCACGCAATAATCAATAAGTTTTTTATTAACAGCGCCTGGAAGCTAGACGAAAGTGAAGTATTACTTGCCGATGTAATAAAAAATGAAATTGAATCTTATGGGGGTGAAGTTTTAACAAACAAAGAAGTAAAGAAAATAAACTGTGAAAATGGCTTAGCTATTAATGCAGTTACTACCAACAATGAAGTATTTGAAGCACGAAATTTCATTTCCGACATTCACCCTGCAAAAACGACGGAATTATTAGAGGCGGGTTTACTCCGTAAAATATACGTAAACCGTATTAAAAACGCGGAAAATACAATCTCTTGTTTTTCTCTTTACATTGTTTTGAAGAAAAATTCTTTAAAACATATTAACTCCAACATATACTATTCCGACTCATGGAATGTTTGGGGTACCGACACTTACGATTCTAAAAACTGGCCAAAGGGATATATTTTCTACACTTCTCCAGACAAAGATAATGGTGAATATGCGGAAAGCGCTACTACCATTACGTATATGAAGTATGAAGAAGTTGAAAAATGGGAAAATACAACAATAGGTAAAAGAGGAGATGATTATCTGGATTATAAAAAGATGAAGGCCGAAGCTTTTTTAAAAGTAATAGAGAAGAAAATTCCCGACTTCAGAAGCCACATCGACACATATTATACAGCTTCTCCGCTAACATACCGCGATTACACAGGAATACCCGAAGGCTCGATGTATGGCATTATAAAAGACTGCAACAACCCTTTAGATTCCTTTATCTCTCATAACACCAAAGTAACAAATCTATTCCTGACAGGACAAAACATAAACCTGCATGGTATTTTGGGTGTAACCATGAGCGCTATGATATCGTGTTCTAACCTTATAGATATCAACAAACTTATTAAGGAAATTAAGAATGTTTAGCCTGAAGAATATAAGACCATTCAAAAAGTTCTATCCTCCAAGGGTAGCAGACAAATCTGTAATTAATACCAAGAGAAAAGAAATTGCAGACAACTATTTTGTATGTGGCGATTGTAAGCTTAAGAAAAATAAGTTTGGGCTTTGGGATATGTATATAAATGTCAGTGGATTTGAAGCAGGTGTGAAAAACGGCATTTTAACCAAAGAACTAGCATACTTTCAGGAAGATTCCTTTATGAAAAGAATCAAAGAGCTTGTCCCATCTACGTTTTATCTTAAGTTTCTGAGGATGTTTGTGGGTATTTTCAACAGAAATATTGCATTGCATGTCCCTGACGAATACAAAAAAGAGATTTATGGAGTTTCCTTAAGTGCCTCACCTGATTTTAACTTCGTATCCAAACCATATTTCCGGATGCTTAATTATCATGCAGCTCACGATATTGGCCATGCTCTTCAGAATATGAATATGGTTTATTGCACTGCTTTTGGTGTAAAAGGGGATAAAACCGATGACGGTAAAATGCTTATAGGAAGAAATTTCGACCTTTATATTGGAGATGATTTTGCTCTTAACAAAATTGTGACTTTTGTTAATCCTGACAAAGGGCACAAATTTGTTTCAATTGGCTGGGCAAGTATGATTGGAGTAATATCCGGGATGAATGAAAAAGGACTGACAATAACTTATAACTCGGCAAAATCAGCAATCCCATTTTCTGCAAAAACTCCGGTGTCAATTCTGGCAAGGAAAATCTTACAATATGCTTCAAATATTGACGAAGCCTATCAAATTGCAAAAGAATATAAAACATTTGTATCGGGTGCATTCTTTGTAAGTTCAGCTTCGGAAAAAAGATTCGTTATACTTGAAAAGACAACAAAAAATCTCGACATTTTTGAAAGCGGCACTGATGTTCTGATTCAAACAAACCACTTCCAGAGCAACAAGTTCAAAAACACAAAACTCAACCTAAAAAACATTGAAGAAAGCTCATCAATGTACCGATGGGAAAGAACACAAGAGCTCATAAATAAAAAGCAAAAACACAGCATTATCACTGTGGCCGAAATGCTTAGAGACCAAAAAGGCAAAAATGACGAGCATATTGGGATAGGAAACGAGAAAGCAATAAACCAACTTATAGGTCATCACTCTATAATCTTCAAGCCCGAGGAGTTAAAATTCTGGATTTCTAGCCATCCTTATCAGCTTGGTTGTTATGTAGCATATGACATGAATAAAGTCTTTGACAACCCAGAGGAATTTGGTTTAGAAATCTATGAAGAAAGCCAAAACATTCCTGAAGACAGCTTTATGCATACAGAAGAATTTATCAATTTTAAAGATTTTCGAACCGAAACACACAGGCTTGAAAAATTGTTAAAGAAGAAAAACCATGGTATAACCGAAGAGCATATCAACAAATATATAAAGTCAAATCCCAATTACTATCAAGCATTGTATGTTGCCGGCTTGTATTACAAAAGCTTAGGCAACAAAGAAAAAGCCAATGAATTATTCCATAATGCCCTATCTAGGCAAATTCCCTGGCTGTCGGATAGGAGGAAGATTGAGAATTCTTGAGTCCTTAATTTATTTCCTCCAATTGCAAAAACATCTTACTTTTGCTCTAACAAATTGAATTGGAAAATTACTAATACAGTTTCTTATTATGTTTACACCGGAATTTGAAGTTGGAAAACTGCCAATAAGCGAAATCAAGAAATATCAGGAAAAGGAATTAGGCAAAGCACTTGAGTATCTCGCAGCAAAGTCGAAGTTTTATATTGACTTTTTCAAAAACAACAAGATTGACATAAGCAAAATAAAAAAGATTGAAGATCTTAAGCATATTCCCTGCACAACAAAAACTGATTTACAATCCAGGAATATGGACTTTTTGTGTGTTGAGGAAAATAAGATTATTGATTATATAACAACTTCAGGCACACTTGGCAATCCCGTTACTTTTGCAGCCACTGAAAATGACTTAAACAGACTTGCATTAAATGAATATTTATCATTTGTTTGTGCCGATGGTACTCCTGATGATATTTATCATCTTATGATAACAATGGACCGAAGATTTATGGCCGGATTGGCCTATTTCATTGGGCTAAGAAAGTTGGGCGCAGGAATTGTCAGAGTCGGACCGGGAAATCCGGAGTTGCAATTTGATACTATCAAAAGGATTTCTCCAACTTTTATAATTACAATACCTTCTTTTATACCAACGCTTATCGAATTTGCAGAGGAGAGAAAAATTGATTTTCGCAATTCTTCTGTTAAAGCTGCAATCTGCATTGGAGAGCCGTTGAGAGACAGCAACTTCAACCTCAACAAGCTCGGGCAACATATAAAATCAAAGTGGGACATAAACTTATATTCTACTTACGCATCTACTGAAATGGGAGCTGCTTTTACAGAATGTAAGCATGGCATTGGCGGACATCATCACCCTGAAATGATTATTGCGGAATTTCTTGATGAGAAGGGCAACCAAGTTGCTGAAGGAGAACTCGGAGAAGTTACTATCACTAACCTCGGAGTTGAAGGAATGCCGCTTCTGAGATTTAGAACAGGTGATATTTGCACTTACTTCACAGAACCATGTGCCTGCGGCAGAAACTCTCTGAGAATTGGGCCGGTTGTTGGTAGAAAAAATCAGATGATAAAATATAAAGGAACTACATTATTCCCTTCTGCCCTTTTCGAGATTCTAAATGATATTCCTGAAGTTAAAAATTATATAATTGAGGTTTCAACAAACAACATTGAGACTGACGATATAATTGTAAAAATTGGGAGCACTATACAATCTAAAGTTTTCGAAAAAGATATTAAAGATCATTTCAGAGCAAAGCTAAGAGTTGCGCCAAATATTGAGTTTAAAGACCCAAAGGAAATTAGCAAACTACAAATGCCTGAAAATAGTCGTAAGCCGATATTGTTTATTGATAGTCGGACTAAGAATTTCTAAGCACAATACGAAATGTAGTGCCTTTTTTAATGCCGGAGCTTTTTACAAAAAGCCGCCCTTTGTGGTAATTTTCTATTATACGTTTACTTAATGAAAGTCCCAACCCCCAGCCACGCTTCTTGCTAGTGTATCCGGGCTGAAAAATTGATTTGAACTTTGATTTGTGAATCCCCTTACCTGTGTCAGTAATATCAACAAACACTTGAGTTTTGTGTTCCTGAACAAGTATAGACAACACTCCTTCGCCATCCATAGCATCAACAGCATTCTTAATTATATTCTCAATTACCCACTCGAAAAGATTGGAATTTAGCTTAACATTTATTACAGTATTAAGTTCTGGATATACTTTAAACTTAACCTTTTTGGAAGTTCTGGTTTTCATATATTCAACAACCTCATGGATAACCTCAACAATATTCAATTCTGTAAGGTTTGGGGGCGAACCAATCTTTGAAAATCTCTCAGTTATATTTTCAAGTCTCCTAATATCTTTTGATATTTCATTAATTGTTTCTTTGTCAATATTTCTCATTTTTAATATTTCCACCCAAGCCATTAAAGAAGATAAAGGTGTTCCAAGCTGATGTGCAGTTTCTTTAGACATACCAACCCATACCTGGTTTTGCTCTGCATTTCTGGCAGTACTAAAAAGAAGATATGATATTACAAGAAATATGGCAATTACGAATAACTGAGCAGGCGGATAATACCTCAATTGTTTTAGCAAAGCTGAATTTGTATAATACACATAGCAAGTTCCATGTCCGGGCAAGTTGATAATTATTGATGGATTTTTATCAGTCATACGAGAAATAAGCTTTTTAGAAAAATCCGGATCAGAAATATCCATGTCTTCAATATTTCCATGTGCTATAATTTTTGTTTTCGTGCTGTCTGTAATTATGACAGGAACATTAGCAGAATTAATAACAACCTCAGAAATAAATGACTCAATAATATCATCTAAAACATCTCTTAGCTCAGTAAATAGCCTCGAATCGTTATAATAAATATATTCTGTGTTTTTTTCAACAGTAAAAGGTATAGGTGAATATTCAGAAAAGAAAGCTTTAAGCTTTCCGTCAAACTTGGTAAAATGGCTGTATTTACTATCCAAATTTGCACTGGTAATTATGTTTTCGTTTTCATCAACAAGAATTACAGGAATTGTTTTATTTCCTAAAACAATTTCTGAATAAAAAGTAATATCCTCATCCAATGCAGCTGCAAATATTTTGTGATATGCCGAAGCCCATATCTGAACCCTGTTTTTCTCTTCCTTTTTTATTTCCTCAAAAAATTCTTCGGTATATTTAACGAGGCTTGCTCTTTTCTGGACTGCATCAGCCCACATAGCAACCTTAACACTTTCATCTCGGGCAATCTTCCTAACAACAACATCTGTATACCATAAAGATGCTCCTACTATAACAACCGCAAAGCCAAGAAGAAAAAACTTCCATCGTTGTTTTCGAGAATAAACATTAAATGCAATTTTCATAAAAAGGAGTTACTGAGTATTATTTTTAAAAGCATTTACAAATATAACAACGATTGCTTACAACAAATATGATAATACAATGAATAAAAAAACAAATCACAATGATAAACCTTAAACCTTCAGCCCAATTATAAGAATATCATCAATTTGCTCATTGCCATTGCTCCATTCTTTATATTTTTCATCAAGTAAGTTAGGTTGTGATTTAAGAGGGGCTTCATGTATCTCGATTAACAGGTTTTTAAACCTCTCTGCATTGAATCTTCTGTTTGTCTCAGCATTTAGCTGATCAATAAATCCATCAGAAAACAAATAAAACGTATCATTTTGTGTCAGATTAAACTCGTGATTTTGAAACTGCTTTTCAACAGACGATAGTGAAACCGACTGGTTATCGCCTTTAATCTCAATAAGAGAATGACCATTTACCTTTGTTTCTATAACTTTCTCAGAATCTATATTAAAGCTTAACTCATCAGATTTCCTAATTATGTATAATGGGCTTCTTGCTCCGGCAAACTGAACTTTCTGTGTTTTTTTATTTATAAACAAAACACTCATATCTATACCGTCATTAGCCTTTTCATCTTTTTCTTTCTGGTATAATGCGCTTTTAACTTCCTGCCTAAGAATATCAAGAATATCAGAAGCCTTGGCAATATCTTCTCTCCTGGCAATTTCATTAAGAAATGCAATTCCCAGCATACTCATAAATGCACCCGGAACACCATGACCTGTGCAGTCGGCACATATAACAACAGTGAAATCGTCTATACTCTTTACCCAATAAAAATCACCGCTAACAATATCTCTGGGTTTATAATAAATCATGGAATCTTGCAAAATATCATTCAATATTTCTTCAGATGGCAGCAGCGCAGATTGAATTAGCTTTGCATAATTAATGCTATCTGTAATCCTTTGGTGACTAGCTTCTATATACTCCTTTTGCCTGACAACATAGTCGCGCTGTGAAGATATCTCGTCCCTTTGGGTTCTAATTTCTTCATTCTTTTGATTTATTTCTGAGTTCTGTAACTCTAAAAGTTCATTTGCAGTTTTTTTAGCTTTATACTGTCTGTAAATAAGATAAGATAACCCTACAACCAAAATAAACCCTGATAGAAATATTATTGTATATGTTCGTTGCTTTGCAACTTCTCCTTTTTGCAATGCAATTTCAGCCTCTTGTAATGCTTTTTCTTTTGTCAGATTTTCAATTTCCAGTTGCTTTCTTTCAGTTTGAAACCTTGCCTCCATTTCTGAAGTAGCCTTTGCCATGTCTGAACTAAATATACTATCTTTTAGTATTAGTGCATTATTCGCATAAATAAGAGCCGACTTAAAATCGCCAATTGCCTCATATGATTTAATTAGCCATTTTGTTGCATCAAGCTGGGAATTAATAAAGCCTGATTTATAAGCCAGGTCGAATGATGATTTACCAAACACAACAGACTTTCTATAATTTCCTGTTAGAAAATACAATTCAGCCATTGCATTTTTTGTAGACATTACGCCATTAATATTACCTGTATTCTCAAATATCTCCAACGCCTTATTGCTATATTCAATAGCCTTAAAATAATTCTGCAGATTTTTATTAACTAATGAAAGTCCGGAATATGAATGTGCAGTGCCCGACTGGTCTTTATACTCAATAGCTTTTTCTAATGCCTTTAAAAAATACTCTTCAGCAACTTTTGGCTGTTTATTCTCATCGCTCGACATTCCCATTACTATCAATAGATTAATAATTCCTTTTCTATCCCCAATCTTCTCTCTAATCTCTAGCGATTTTCTAAAATATTCAAGTGCAATATCGTGGTTTTTCATATAATAATGCAAAACTCCAATATTATAATAGCCGGTGCCCGACCTTGCGGCATCGTTGTTTTTTTCAAAAAGATCAAGTGCTTTTTGATAAAACTCTAACGCTTTTGAATAATTCCCTTGCACATGATAAACATTTCCGATATTGTTTAAAACTCCGGCCAAAAATGGTTCATTGCCTGATTTCTCATAAGACTCAAGAGCCTTCATGTTAAACTCTATTGCTTTATCAAGCTCCCCAAGATACCTGTATATAACTCCAAGATTATTATATGAATCTTGAAGTAGTTTTCCTTCTTCTCCAAGACTTTCTGCAATTTCCAATGCTTTCAAATAATCCGCTAAAGCATCATTATATAATCCTTTAAGTCTGTTGCAATTACCATAAATAATATAGCACTGACCGATTGCAACACTTGCTTTTCTGGCAATTTCAGAATTCTTTGATTTCTCAAGGTCTTTTATTAAAACAATTATGCTATCAATAATTTCAATTGACTTTTGCGGATTACTTTTATAAAGAGTATAAACATTTGCAATTGCTCTTTCGGCATTTAACGCCATCAACTTGCGTGAATCATCCATACCAAATAAAACTTCACGCGATTGTTGAAAGTAATAAATTGCAGAATCAGGATATTTAACAGCAAGCTCTTGAGCAATATCAAAATATAATCTAGACTTAATAGTGTCTGATTTTGACTTTCCTAATTCATTTAATAAGCTGTCAACATTGGAAGTTTGCGGAAATGCAAACAGAGGCAAAATGGCGAAAAGAAGTGTGAAGCGCGACATAACTAAAAGATTTTCACAATAATAACAAAAATAATGACATCTTTTAGTTAATGAAACAAAATCTCTTAGGGTATGTTCATAAATTTATGCGACTGCAGTGAGGTCTGCCATTTGGGATTTTGCTTTATATAATCTACAATATCAGGGAGAATAATTCTAAATCTGCTCCATTCAGGTTGAAGAAAAAGTATGCATTTAGTTTTTACAAGAGCAGCATTGTCTTCTGCCCATTTAAAGTCGGATGTTTGCTGAACAATAACTTTCAATTCATCAGCCAATAGCAGCAATTCTCTTCTAGGTGGAGATTTTGGTTTGGGAGAAACGCAAATCCAATCGAAATGACCCGAGAGAGGATATGCTCCTGAAGTTTCAATAAAAATTTTCGCACCACCCTTCTTAAGCCCTTCGCATAAAGGCCCGAGATTATACATTAGCGGCTCCCCTCCTGTTATAACAATAGATTTTGCCGGATACTCCAGAGCCCTTTTGATAATATCTTCCGTTTTTGCCAATGGATGCATGGCTGCATTCCAAGATTCTTTAACGTCACACCAACTACAAGCAATATCGCATCCACCTATTCTAAGAAAAAATGCAGCCTTCCCTGTATTATAGCCTTCCCCTTGCAAAGAATAAAATTCCTCCATAACAGGAAGTAACAAGCCATTGTCAAGCTCTTTTTTCTGTTGTGAGGTTAGATTATATAATTTATATTGGCTCAACTTATCCGTAGATTTCTTTTTTTGAAGCCTTAAGAGTATTCATAAGCAACGACACTATTGTCATTGGCCCTACTCCACCTGGCACAGGAGTAATCATTGATGCTTTTGCCGAAACTTCATCATACTTAACATCACCTATCAACCTGAATCCGGTCTTTGAAGTTGAAGACTCAACCCTATGAATTCCAACATCTATAACTACTGCACCTTCTTTAACCATATCCGCCGTAACAAATTCAGGCTTGCCTATTGCAACAATAAGTATATCTGCCTTTGAAGTAATTTCTTTTATCTTTTTTGTTTTGCTGTGGCATATTGTTACGGTAGAATTTGCATTTTCATTATTCATAGACATCAGTATGCTCATTGGTCTGCCAACAATATTGCTTCTTCCAAGAACAACACAATTTTTTCCGGAAGTTTCGATGCCCGACCTTTTGATTAGCTCCATAATACCATTTGGTGTAGCGGAAACGTACGAAGGTAACCCTATTGTCATTCTTCCAACATTAACCGGATGAAATCCATCAACATCCTTAGCGGGGTTAATTGCCTGAATAACTTTATTCTCATCAATATGCTTTGGCAATGGCAACTGCACAATAAAACCGTCTATTTCAGGATCATCATTCAAAAATTTCACAGTTTTAAGCAACTCTTCCTCAGATGTATCTGCAGGCATATTATAAACAGACGAATCGAACCCAACCTCTTTGCAAGATTTTTCTTTACTAGCAACATAAGTTTCACTAGCCGGGTCGTTACCAACCAAAATTGCAGCTAAATGTGGCACTTTCCCATCATTATCCTTAATCTTCATAACAACGCTAGCAATTTCTTCCTTTATGTCGTTGGCTATTTTCTTACCATCAATTATAGTCATCCTATTATTTTTTTATCTACATTAAAACAATAAACCTTATCAAAACCTAATTCAATAAAAGGCATTATCTTTTCATTCCTGACATTGCCCTCATGATATTCTTCATTTTGCCTTCACCGCCCGACATCATTTTCATCATCTTTCTAGTATCTTCAAATTGTTTGACCAATTTATTGACTTCCTGAATTGATGTCCCACTTCCTTCTGCGATTCTTTTTCTACGATTTCCGTTTAGAATCGTAGGATTCTTTCTTTCATGTGGAGTCATAGAGTATATTATAGCTTCAATTCCTTTGAAAGCATCATCTTCAATATCCATGTCTTTAATTGCTTTGCCCATTCCGGGTATCATGCTAACCAGATCTTTAACATTGCCCATTTTTTTAATTTGCTGCAATTGGGCAAGAAAATCATCAAATCCAAATTGATTTTTAGCAATCTTTTGCTGTAATTTCCTGGCTTCTACTTCATCAAATTGTTCCTGAGCTTTTTCAACAAGAGAAACAATATCGCCCATACCAAGAATTCTGTCGGCCATCCTTTGAGGATGAAAAAGGTCTATTGCTTCCATTTTCTCCCCAACACCAACAAATTTAATTGGCTTATCAACTACCGCGCGAATAGTAAGAGCAGCACCGCCACGTGTATCACCATCAAGCTTTGTAAGAACAACACCGTCATAATCAAGTCTTTCGTTAAATGCATTAGCCGTATTTACGGCATCTTGACCCGTCATAGCATCAACAACAAAAAGAATTTCCTGAGGGTTAAGTGCTTTTTTCAGGTTTGATATTTCGTCCATCATTTGAGCATCAATAGCCAAACGGCCTGCAGTATCTATAATTACTACCTGATGCCCCATGTTTTTTGCATGGATTACAGCCTTTTTAGCAATTGAAACCGGCTCTTTGGAATCAATCTCTGAAAAAACTTCAACCTTTATCTGTTCACCAAGAACTTTAAGCTGCTCAATAGCTGCGGGTCTATAAACGTCACATGCTGTTAACAATACTTTTTTGCCTTTTTTACTCTTAAGATAATTTGCAAGTTTAGCGGAAAAAGTTGTTTTACCACTACCCTGCAAACCAGCAATAAGAATAATAGCCGGACTGCCTTTAAGATTAATTTCCGTGTTTTCAGAACCCATAAGCAAAGACAGCTCTTCATGAACAATCTTTACCATAAGCTGACCCGGAGAAACTGCTGTTAACACATTTCGTCCTAGTGCTTTTTCTTTTATTGTTTCAGTAAATGTCTTAGCTATCTTATAACTTACGTCGGCATCAAGCAAAGCACGCCTAATATCCTTTAACGTTTCTGCAACATTAATTTCTGTGATATGCCCCTGACCTTTCAGGAGCTTAAACGCTCGGTCAAATTTTTCTGTTAAGCTTTCAAACATGGTTTCCAAATTTTTTGCAAAATTATCATTTATTTCCAAAAGTATCCTAAAGTTTATAAACTCAATTGATTAAATCAATGATTTATTATTATGTGAATTTATAATGGAAAAGTGTTGAAAAGTTCTTTGCGAACAGCAAGTTTGACCTTTATATTTTGACTATATTTACAGCAAGGATTAAACCCCAAATAAATTATTGTAGATTTTTTACGTATCTTTGCAAGCTAATTTTGAAAGGGTGTTTATATGTCCATTCAGAGTAAGAGATTGAAAAATAACAACATTATTGGATGGAAGAAGATTACGGATTTATTATGGATAAGCCCCAACAGGTTGAAACATTTGAAAAAATGTTGAATGAGAATTTGGGTGTTTATTTTGACGTTGATGATTTTGAGCAAATTATTGATTATTATCATTATGAAAGCTTATTCGAAAAGGCCATTCATGCTGCTGAGCTTGCTATTGATTTACATCCGGCATCAATTTCTCTAAAACTTAGAATAGCGTCTCTTTTAGCATCATCTAATGATGAAAAAGGCGCACTATCATTAATAAATGAGATTGAGAATTCAGACCCTGACAATGTTGATATTTATTTAACAAAAGGCGCTATTTATTCTCAACTTAAAGATTATAAAAAAGCCATAGATGCATACAACAAAGCCCTTCCTATGGCAGAAGAGCCTGATTATATCTGCTGCAATATAGCTTTCGAATACGAAAACCTGGGTGAATACAATAAAACTATTGAATATTTAAAGAAAGCGCTAGATTATAATCCAGATAATTATGTTGCAATGTTTGAAGCTGCTTATTGCTTCGATCTTCTAGCCCTAAATGAAGAAAGCATATCGTTTTTTATGAAACACATAGATAAACACCCCTACTCTACTGAAGCATGGTTTAATCTTGGAGTTTCATACAATAACGCCAATATGCATGAGAAAGCTATTGAAGCATTAGATTATTGCCATGTTATTTTGGAAGACCACAAACCTGCATATATTCAGAAAGCATTTGCCTATTCCGGATTGAATCAATATGACATGGCTATTGAATGTTATAAAAACAGCGTAGATAGTATTGAAGACAATCCAATGGTTCTTTATTACATCGCCGAAGCCTATGAGAAAATGGAGAATTTTTCTCAGGCTATAGTTTATTACAACCAGGCAATAGAGCTGGACGAAGAAATTACAGATGCGTGGATTGGGTTGGGTGTATGTGAACTCGAGGCGGGAAATGTTTCCAAAGCAATTAATTCTATGCTTAAAGGACTGTCAATGGATCCAGAAAACACTTCATACCTCTGCTTAGTGGCAGACGCTTATCATACTGCTGGGGATAAAGAAAACTTTATAAAATATTACGAGAAAGCACTGTATTTTGATAATATAGATGCCGAAACATGGTTTGATTATGCTGATTCTCTGATTACTTTTAGAGATTTCGAAGAAGCAATAAATATTATAGTAAGAGGAACTGAAGCTATTAAAGAACTGCCAGCATTTAATTACCGAACGGCAATTTGTCTTTATTTTTCGGGCAAACAAGGTGAAGCTGACTTTTTCCTTGAGGAAGCCCTGAGAGAAGATATTGGATTCCTTGATTATAAGATTTTAGAAAAATATCCCGAATTAAGCAGCTTTGATTCCTACGTTAGAATAATTGGAAGTTACGGCCCTTGATAAACCGCAAATCTCACCCTATTAATCATTAATTCACTAGTTACTATTATGTCTGAGAAAATCTTAAAGCACTTATTTATATTCTTTAGGGGGGTTGCGATGGGTACTGCCGATATTATACCGGGTGTCTCTGGTGGAACCATTGCTTTAATAACAGGCATTTACGAAAAGCTGATTTCAAGTATTAAATCAATTAATCCGGCAATCCTAAAGTTTGCATATAAGGAAGGAATAGCTGCAGCCTGGAAAAAAATTAACGGAAATTTTCTATTAGTACTGTTTTCAGGCATACTGGTCAGTATCTTCTCACTAGCCAAAGTCATTTCATGGCTTATGGAAAACCACAAGTTACTAGTATGGGCTTTTTTCTTCGGACTTATTGCTGCATCAGCTATTTACATTTGGAAAAAGATTAACGGACACAAACTTATAAGCTTATTATTTCTTATAATTGGAGCAGCAATCAGTTATTATATTACTATAGCAACTCCTTCCACAACTCCTGAATCATTAGGATTTACTTTCTTTGCCGGCTTAATTGCAATCTGCGCTATGATACTTCCGGGAATTTCCGGCAGTTTTATTTTACTGCTTATGGGCAAATACGAGTATATTTTAAATGCAGTAAATGAATTAAAAATTGAAGTATTAGCTGTGTTTGCTGCCGGATGTATTGTTGGTATTATAAGTTTTGCAAATATTATATCGTGGCTTTTTAAAAAACTGCCCAATATCACACTGGGTTTATTGACTGGCTTTATGATTGGCTCACTAAATAAACTGTGGCCTTGGAAACAAGTTATTGAAACAAGAATAAATTCAAAAGGAGAAATAATTCCTCTTATTGAAAAAAGCGTATCCCCCTTTTACTATCAACAAATTGAAAATTCTGACCCATTAATACTTTCAGTAATACTTGTATCTTTTTCAGGCTTTATTTTAGTATTTTTGATAGAATATTTGGCCACTAGGAAGTTTGACAAAATAAAATAAAATGAGAATTTTTGGCCTCATCGGAAATACACTAACTCATTCATGGTCTAAAAAATACTTTGATGAGAAATTCAGTAATGAAAATATTACTGATGCTTCCTATGAATTATTTCCAATACCCCGTATTAATGAGGTTTTTAAACTCATATTCCAAAACAAGGATATAGTAGGCCTTAATGTTACAATTCCATATAAAGAGCAAATTATGCCTTACCTTAACGAAATTTCTGAAGAGGCAAAAAAGATTGGAGCTGTAAACACTTTAAAAATAAAGCATTTGGAAGATGAAATATCTATAAAAGCCTACAATACTGATATTTACGGATTTGAAGAATCAATAAGACCATACTTGTCTCCATCAATTAAAAAAGCTCTAATACTTGGCACTGGGGGTTCCTCCAAAGCTGTCGCATATGTCTTCGAAAAACATAAAATTGATTATACAATGGTTTCACGCTTGAAGAAAAGTGACAAAATAATTCTTTGGCATGAGATAAAAACAGAGGAATTCAAAGCATACGATATAATTGTCAATGCAACACCTATAGGTATGTATCCAAATTCAGGAGAAAAACCTTTACTTCCCTACCATCTTCTAAATTCTAAACAAATATTGTTCGACTTAATCTACAACCCTGAAAAAACATGCTTCCTAAAGGAAGGCAAAAAAAAAGGGTGCACAATTATTAACGGGCTAGAAATGTTGAAAAAGCAAGCAGAAAAATCATGGGAAATTTGGAATGAATAATAAACTTCGAAAAAAATAATAATTAACACAAATATTCATCAATGCGCATTCTTAGAAAATTCTTTACAATATATTTATTAGCGCTAGTTTTTCATTTAAGCGTTAATGCACAAATTCCAGCCAATTATTATAGTGGAACTGAAACCATTAACGGGCAAGAATTAAAAACAGCTTTATTTTACATCATTAAAGACCACACCGCTTTGTCTTATGCAGATCTTTGGTCAGCATTTTATTATACAGACAGAAAGCCTAACGGTAAAGTATGGGATATGTATTCTGACAAACCGGGACAAACTCCTCCTTATGAATACACTTTCTTTTCTGACCAATGTGGCAATTATAATTCTGAAAATGACTGCTATAACAGAGAACATAGCTTTCCTAAAAGCTGGTTTAATGACGCTAATCCGATGTACACCGACATGTTTCATCTGGTTCCTACTGACGGTTATGTAAATGGCAAAAGGTCTAATTATCCATACGGAAGAGTTGGAACTGCAACATGGACATCTCTAAATGGAAGTAAACTCGGCAATAGCAACTTCCCTGGCTATACGGGCGTAGTATTTGAGCCAATTGATGCTTACAAAGGTGATTTTGCCAGAGCATATTTTTATATGGTAACAAGATATCAAGATAAAGTTGCAAATTGGAATTCAGCAATGCTAAATCACACATCATATCCGGCTTTTACTGCTTGGGCACTAGACCTTCTGATGCTGTGGCACGAGCAAGACCCTGTAAGCCAAAAAGAGATAGATCGCAATAATGCTATATATTATGATTATCAAGGGAATAGAAATCCATTTGTCGACCACCCAACCTTTGCACAAAGAATCTGGGGTACTTTAGATGAAATTCTCATATTCTCTTCTCAGCCAATTTTAAACGCTGTTCCGGGAAATTTATATAGCTATACAATCACAACTCAATTAACATCAAAAAATAAATCTACAATAACCATTACTTGCGAAGAGCAACCAAACTGGCTAACTTTTGAATCGACCGGCAGCGGAACCGCATTATTGCATGGAACACCTGAGCTATCTGACATCGGCATTAGTGACGTAATTTTAAAAGCAACATACCTGGAACAAACAATATATCAATCATTTTCTATTGAAGTTACAGAAACTGAAATCAATTACCCGCCCGTATTTGGCGATATTTATTTTGCACCAACAACTCCATATGATTACGAAAGCGTGACTGTTTATGCTGAAATTACTGACCCTAATGCAGACCCTATAGATGCAGAGTTAAAATGGGGCATTACTTCAACTGCTCTTAACAATACTCTTTTAATGACAAAGTCAGAAGATATTTTCTCGGCAACAATTCCACCCAATAGCAATGGAACAACAGTATATTTTAAAATTATTGCTTCAGACGATAACGATGGAGAAAGTCAATCAAGCATATATAATTACTCAGTAACTACAACAGAAATTGTGGAGCACCAAAACTGTCTGTCTAGTATTTATGCACATTGTTCAAATAACAATAGAGCTATAAGCATATACAACAATTGCTTTGCGATTCACCATGTAAAATTGTATTCTTTAGCTGGTCAGCTATTATATATAAAAGAAGTTAAAGGCTATAACAACCCAACAGTTATAGAAATCCCAGAACTTAAACCAGGATTGTATTTATTGAAAATAAACAATAACACACATACCAAAACGATAAAGATTTTTATTAGATAGTGAAAATTTATATTGTTTTGTAATACTTTTTACGACCTTCCGGAACTTGCAGTGTTTTTTCCTCTTCTTTGGTAAAAGAGAAGAAGCAATGCAGTAAAAACAAAACCTCCAATTAATCCGTTTACAGGCCTAATATCAGGATTTTCAGGTGGACTAATAAACATCCTGTATAAACCAAAAGCTATTCCATAAACTCCCACTAACAGCAATAAATAAAAGAGAATCTTATCAAACATTTTTTCAAGAGGAGTTTCGGGCTCCGGCTTTTTCCTAACATATCTAACCCATCTTTTCTGACCTGTTGGCTGAGATTTTGTTGTTGCAGGCCTGTAATAAACTTTAGTAATTACAATCCCGTTTTTTAGCCTTAAATCATATTGTCGTTTTTTTATTGGGTCAGTTAGTATCTGATGAGCCTCATTGAGTTTTTGAAACTTCTCTTTTGAGCCTTGATCTTTATTAATATCAGGATGGCATTCTTTAGCTTTTTTCCTGAATGCTTTTCTAATCTGATCAACAGAAGCGTCCTTGCCAACCTCTAATATCTGATAATAATTTGCCAATCGATTGCCCTTTAATTACTGCCACAAATTTTATTTAGTGACATCAACTTGCATTTGTAACTCTGTTGGATATTGAAAAACTTTAAGATCAAAGAATGGAATAACTGCAAAAATATGATCAAAAATATCCGCTTGTATGTTTTCAAAATTCTTCCAAACAATATCATTTGTAAAAGCATATATCTGAAGAGGAATTCCTTTTTCATCAGGCTGCAACTGCCTTACCATAAAAATCATTTCTTTATGAATTTTTGGATGACCTGCAAGATAGTTTTCAATATAGGCCCTGAAAGTACCAAGGTTTGTTAATCGACGCCCATTTACAGGGCTTGAAACATCGACATTGTTAATCTTATTATACTCATCTATTTCTGCTTTTTTTGATACGATATAGTCTTTCAAATAATGTATTTTGCTATACTTCTCAATCATTTCATCGTCGCAAAACCTTACACTTTTCAGATCAACATACACAGAACGCATAATTCTTCTGCCACCGGTTTGAACCATTCCTCTCCAGTTTTTGAAAGAGTCACTAACTAATGCATAAGTTGGGATTGTTGTTATTGTTCTATCAAAATTTTGAATTCTAACAGTATGTAAAGAAATATCAATTACATCACCATCGGCGCCATATTTAGGCATTTCAATCCAGTCGCCAATCTGAACAAGATCATTAGAAGTGACCTGAACCCCACCAACAAAATTCAAAATAGTATCTTTAAAAACCAACATCAGAATAGCTGTAGCTGCACCCAATCCAGTAAGAAGATATACAGGAGATCTATCCAATATTATAGATAAAACTAAAATTGCAGCAATTATTCCAAGAATAATTTTCAACCCTTGAATATACCCTGAAATTGGGCGTGATTTCGACACTTCATAAGAGTCATAAACTCCTTTAACAACATCCAAAAAAGAATAAAAAACTAATAAGCCAAAGATTACAATATAAATATTGGTTGCAATAAATGTTTTATCAACAATTACGGGATATTCCGACATAAGCGCCGGCCCCATCCAGTAAATTACAAACACCGGAGCAAGGTGAGATAATTTCAGAAATAGTTTTTTATCCAATAAATTCTTGGTCCAAACACTTGGCTTTTTACCAAGCATTTTCCTTACAAACACTAGAATTACATTTTTTGCTATCCAATTAACAACGTAGCAGAGTATAAATAGAATAATTACAAAAAGAACTGCTTTTGCATTATAAACTCCAACATCAGACATTCCAATTTTTTCAAGTAATTTCTGAAGTATCTTCCCTAACCCTAAAATATCTAATACAATCATTTTGTTTAGTTTAAAGTTTATTAAAATGCTAAGATACAAAGAGAAAAGTAAATAAAAAAATATAGAGGCCTGCATAAATGCTCGTAATCGAGGAAATCAATGCGCAAAAACAATTATTTACATACTTTTTTAGAAAAACTCTTAAAAACATTTGTAATATAAAAATATTTTGCCGAATTTTGCACTCCTTAAAAAGAAGTAGTTATTATTCATCATATAATTGAATTAGAAATGTCAAAAGTTTGTCAGATATTAGGGAAAAAAACGATCTCCGGGAATAATGTTTCACATTCAAACATTAAGACAAAAAGGAAATTTAAGCCTAACTTACATACTAAAAGGTTTTTTATTCCCGAAGAAGGTCAATGGATTACATTGAAAGTTTCGGCTAAAGGTATTCGCCACATAAACAAAAAAGGCATTAAAGCATGCCTCGTTGATGCTATTGAAAAAGGGAACATTAAATAAGCAGGAATTTTTGTCAAGATCTAAAGGTTGTCATAATTGGCAACCTTTTTTTATATTGCAAACAAATTACCGGACAATACAATAAATTCTACTGCAATTTGTTATTCTTTGTGTAACCTCTTATTTTTACAAGCTTAAACACATCTTTTTAGCTAATGAGAAAAACGATATCCGGAATATTTATTACATCGGCAATTATTCTCCTTGCTGTTTTTCTGATGTCATCTTCAGGTAAGGACCCAAGACCAAGCAGACAGGTTGTTCAACTATCCGGACTTATAGTTACAGGAGACAGTCTAAAACCGGTTTCTTTTGCAACAATTTGGGTTAAAAACACCAGAAGAGGTACGGTATCTGACTATTACGGGTTTTTCAATATAGCTGTAAGAGAACTTGACACTCTCAGATTTTCAGCTGTAGGATATGACGAAGTTTTATATGTTATTCCTGATACTTTGAGCTCAATAAGATATTCTATAATTCAGGTTATGACTCAAGACACAATTGTTTTACCTGAAACAGTTATATACCCTTGGCCATCAAGAGAGCAGTTTCGCAGAGCATTCCTAACAGTAGATGTTCCGGAAGATGATTATGAAAGAGCTATGAGAAACTTAGCCCGCGCCGAGATGAAAGAGCGAATGGAGAATATGGCACTAGATGGGGCTGGCAATTTCCGGAATTACATGAATCAACAAAATCAACAACTATATTACGCAGGTCAAATGCCACCTATGCGCATTTTTGACCCATTGGCTTGGGCTGAGTTTTTTAAAGCTTGGAAAGAAGGAAAATTTAGGCGTAGTAATGACTAATTAATATGTTTAATCAAATTAAAAGAATATTATTTCCAATAATCCCTTTGTTTTTTGTTGCATTTTTTGCACAAAACACATTCTCGCAAAATGCAACTATACAAGGCATTATTGTTGGAGAAAACAATACCCCTTTGGAATCTGTAAACATAGCAGTAAAGGGAACAACTTCAGGAGCAACTTCCAATAAAGATGGATTCTACTCTTTATTGCTTAACTCAGGAACAAACATTACACTTGTTTTTTCGAGCGTTGGTTATTATACATTTGAGAAAAACATTATACTTGAAGAAAATGAAGTTAAAATCCTCGACATTGAATTAATGCCTTCAGCAACTGTTTTGCCTGAGGTAGAAATAACAGAGAAGCAGATTATGTCGTCGGATCTGGTGAGGCTTGACCCAAAGCATACACAATTCATACCGGGCCCTTCGAGTGGTGTTGAGAATATAATTAAAACTATGCCGGGCGTATCTGTTTCAAGCGAACTCTCTTCGCAATATTCGGTGAGAGGGGGGAATTTTGACGAAAATCTGGTTTATGTTAATGGAATAGAAATTTACAGGCCATTCCTTGTTAGATCTGGTCAACAAGAAGGCTTAAGCTTCATTAATTCAGAACTTGTTTCTTCAATTACATTTTCAGCAGGCGGGTTCAATTCTGAATATGGCGATAAAATGTCGTCAGTTTTAGACATACAATACAAGCAGCCAAAAGAATTTGCAGGCTCTGCATCTGTAAGTTTACTTGAAGGCTCAGTGCATCTTGAAGGTGACATTGCAAATAACAAAGCTTATTACTTATTCGGATTCAGGCATAAATCAAATCAATACCTTCTTGGAACTTTCGACACAAAAGGAGATTACAAGCCATCATTTACAGATGTTCAGGCATTGCTAAACTGGAATTTCAAAGAAGATTGGGACATTACTTTCCTTGGAAACTATTCACGGAATAATTATCAGTTTATTCCGGAAGTACAGAAGACCAGATTTGGTTACATTACTGACGTAAGAGAACTTACTGTATATTTCGACGGACAAGAAGTTGACAGATTTACAACCAGTCTGGGAGCATTGTCATTGCAATACAAACCTCACCAGGATCTTAAGCTTCAATTTATTTCGTCATTATTCCAATCCGACGAAAAAGAAACCTTTGATATACTTGGTCAATATTGGATACAAGAAATTCAAACTGATTTTGGTCAAGACGATTTTGGTCAACCAACCGGTCGGTCATTAGGCGTAGGAACTTTCCATAATCATGCAAGGAATTATTTAAATGCAATTGTTTGGAATGCAGAACATAAAGGGATTTATATCCATGATAATAACATTATCAAATGGGGCGTAAAATATCAATATGAGGATATATATGACAGATTAAATGAATGGACAATGCTTGACTCTGCCGGCTATTCTCTTCCTCAAATACCACAGAATAATATTATTTTGCATGAAAGCATAAACAGTAATATAAACTTAATTTCTTCTCGCTTTTCTGGCTTTTTACAAACAACATCAGAATTTGAACGCGATCACGGAAGATTCTTATTTACAGCAGGGCTGAGAGGAAATTACTGGAATTATTCTAATCAGTTTGTTCTTAGTCCACGAATGACTGTTTTATACAAGCCATTGTGGGCTCCAAAATTCACATTCAGAGCGTCCGGCGGACACTTCAGTCAGCCTGCGTTCTACAGAGAGCTTCGCGATTTTGAGGGAAACCTTAATCCCAATATTAAAGCTCAAGAATCATGGCATATAGTTTTAGGATCTGAATATATCTTTTTGGCATGGGACAGACCATTTAAATACACAACAGAAGTATATTACAAAATCCTTAAAAATCTTATCCCATATGAAATAGACAATGTTAGAATTAGATACCATGCAGAGAATTCGGGAAAAGGCTATGCAGCTGGATTAGATATGAGGATTAACGGTGAATTTGTCCCCGGAATAGAATCATGGGCAAGTTTTTCATTTATGAAAACTGAAGAAATTATTTCCGGTTATAACTACATTGACTCGCTGGGAAATTTTGTAAACCTCGGATATATACCTCGACCAACCGACCAAAGGTTAAGTTTCAACCTTTTCTTTCAGGACTTTCTACCAAGAAATCCAAATTATAAAGTACATTTAGGATTGATATACGCAACAGGCCTGCCATTTGGACCGCCAAATTCAGTTCAGTACAAAAATGCGCTTCGTATGCCATCATACAGAAGAGTAGATATTGGATTCTCAAGGCAACTAATTGGCCCCGAATCTAAGTTTAAGGAATCTAATCCATTAAGATATCTGAAATCTTCATGGATATCACTGGAAGTATTTAATTTGTTCGGGATTAATAATACGATATCCTACATGTGGGTCAAAGATTTTGATAATAGATACATGGCAATTCCTAATTATTTAACTACAAGACTTATTAACCTGAAACTTCTGACATATTTCTAGCCCTGACTTTTTGTCACCTCATTGCTTCTATAATTTCTCTTACTGCCAAATACATAATTCATTTTATTAAAATCCTGACATAATTGCAACAAAAATCATTGATTTTGGCAATGGCATAATCATTGAATGCCAAAGAGCAAACAATGAATACTCACATAAAAACATCATAAAAATGGGAAAAATTATTGGAATAGACTTAGGAACAACTAACTCATGTGTTGCTGTAATGGAAGGAAACGAGCCTGTTGTAATACCTAACAGTGAAGGTCGCAGAACTACTCCTTCAATTGTAGCTTTTACAGAAAACGGAGAAAGAAAAATTGGTGATCCGGCAAAAAGACAGGCCATTATTAATCCTACAAAAACCATATCTTCAATAAAGAGATTTATGGGTGAAACTTTTGACTCTACATCTCATGACAGAGGCAAGGTTTCATACATTGTAGAAAAAGGAGACAACAATACTCCTAGAGTAAAAATTGACGACAGACTTTACAGTCCGCAAGAAATTTCCGCAATGGTTCTTCAGAAAATGAAAAAAACTGCCGAAGATTATCTTGGACACGAAGTAACTGAAGCTGTTATTACTGTTCCAGCATACTTCAACGACAGTCAGCGTCAGGCTACAAAAGAAGCAGGAGAAATTGCCGGTTTAAAAGTAAGAAGAATCATAAATGAACCGACAGCTGCATCATTAGCATACGGACTTGACAAGAAAAACAAAGACATTAGAATTGCCGTTTACGATTTAGGTGGCGGTACGTTTGATATTTCAATCCTTGAGCTAGGCGACGGAGTTTTTGAAGTAAAATCGACAAATGGCGACACTCATCTTGGAGGTGACGATTTCGATAATGCAGTTATAGATTGGTTGGCAGACGAATTTTTAAAAGACGAAAACATTGACCTTCGTAAAGATCCTATGGCTAAACAAAGGCTGAAAGAAGCTGCGGAGAAAGCAAAAATAGAACTTTCAAGCTCAACTTCTACTGAGATAAACCTGCCTTATATAATGCCTGTTGATGGAATTCCAAAACACCTTGTTCGTACTCTAACAAGAGCAAAATTCGAACAATTAACTGACAAATATATTCAGGCCACTATTGAGCCTTGTAAAAAAGCACTTAAAGATGCAGGATATACTTCAGCTGATATTGACGAAGTTATTTTAGTTGGTGGATCAACAAGAATTCCTGCAATTCAAAAAATTGTTGAAGACTTTTTCGGCAAAAAACCATCTAAAGGCGTAAATCCTGATGAAGTGGTTGCAGTTGGTGCAGCTATTCAGGGCGCAGTTTTAAGCGGAGAAATCAAAGATGTGCTTTTACTTGACGTAACACCTCTTTCTCTAGGAATTGAAACGCTTGGTGGAGTATTGACTAAACTTATTGAATCTAACACAACTATTCCAACTAAAAAAGCTGAAGTTTTCTCAACTGCTGCTGACAGTCAAACATCTGTTGAAATTCATGTTCTACAGGGAGAAAGACCAATGGCAAAAGACAACAGAACTATTGGCAGATTCCATCTTGACGGTATTCCGCCTGCGCCAAGAGGAATTCCTCAAGTTGAAGTTACATTTGATATTGACTCAAATGGTATATTAAATGTATCTGCAAAAGATAAAGCAACAGGAAAAACTCAGAATATCAGAATTGAAGCTTCAAGCGGATTAAGCGATGAAGAAATCAGCAGAATGAAAAAAGAAGCTGACGAGAATGCTGAGTCAGATCGCAAATTGAAAGAGGAAACTGAGAAGATTAACTCAGCAGATAGCATGATATTCCAAACTGAGAAACAATTGAAAGAGTTTGGAGATAAAATCCCTGCTGACAAAAAGTCTGCAATTGAAGGTTCCCTTGAACAACTAAAAGAAGCTCACAAAAATCGTGATCTTGCCGCTATTGACAGTGCTTTAGCTAACATTAATCAGGCATGGCAAGCTGCTAGTACAGATATGTACCAAGCATCACAAAATTCGCAAGGACAAGAAGAGCAACCTCAAGGAGAGCCAAAAGCAGAAAAAGGAAACGAAGGAGATGTAACTGACGTTGATTATGAAGAGGTAAAATAGGTTGATTTAATAATGCAAAAAGAGGGTTGAAATATTCTTCAGCCCTCTTTTTTATTAACCAATCAAACCAAAACCAAACAACATTATTATATAAATTTCTTCACAGCTGCAAGAGCTTTATCATAATCAGGATGATCTGCAATTTCTTTAACTATTTGAACATGTCTGATTATATCTTCACTGTCTATTACAATAATAGCACGAGCAAGCAACCTGTACTCTTCAATAAGCAACCCATATTTAACAGCAAAGTCAAGATCCTTATGATCTGAGATTAGTGTAATATTTTTTACACCTTCTGCTTCGCAGAAACGCTTCAAAGCAAATGGTAGATCTACAGAAACTGTAATAATCTGAACATTTTTAAGCTTGTCAGCTTCTTTATTAAACCTTAAGGTTTGAGCGGAACAAACGCCAGTGTCAACACTGGGAACTGAAGATATAATTCTTACTTTTCCAGAAAAGTCACTTAATTTCACATGCTTTAAATCCTGCCCTATGCAAATAAAGTTCTTTGCGTTAATGCCAGCTTTTGCCGATTTTCCTAATAAAGTTACCGGATTCCCTCCGAAAGTAACCAAATTTGTGCTTCTTTTCATCTTATTAGTTTTAGAGTATTAATTTTGCGTATTATAACAAGTGTCAAATCTAATTATTTTTATTTTTTTATATGTTATTTTTTAGACAATTTTTAGTATTCAAAACGTTTATAGTTATAACTAAACACTTTAAGAAATAAAAAAATGCCTTATAACGGATTCAGAAACTTCATGCAAACCTTAATCGAAACAGATAATATTGATATAATCAATGAATTTGTTTCACCTGACTTAGAAATTAGTGAAATAACCGATCGTTATTCTAAAAACAAAGGAAGAGCTATTTTGTTCACAAACACTGGAACAAAATTTAGTGTCATCACAAATGCAATGGGAAGTGAAGAAAGAATATGCCTTGCATTAAACACAAATAATCTAGACGATTTCGCAAAAGACATAAAAGAGCTATTCAATACATTCAACAAACCTCACTCTTCTTTTTTTGAAAAGATAAAACTACTGCCCAAATTAAAAAAAATAGGTGGCATGATGCCAAAAGTTATAACAAAAAGAGGCAAATGCCAGGAAGTAGTAATGAGTAATTTGGATATTAACCAGCTCCCTATTCTAAAGACCTGGCCTTATGATGGCGGGAAATTTATCACCCTCCCTGTTGTTCATACCAAAGATCCTGAAACAGGTAAACGAAATGTTGGAATGTACAGAATGCAGGTATTTGGCCCTGATACTTGCGGAATGCATTGGCACAGGCACAAAGGCGGAGCAAAACATTTCGAAAAATACAAAAAGGCCGGATTAAAAATGCCAATTGCGGTTATTTTAGGTGGGGACCCTGTTTACACATATGCAGCCACAGCGCCAATGCCTGACAATTTTGACGAATATCTTTTGGCTGGCTTTATGAGAAAAAAGCCTGTGAAACTTGTAAAATGCCTCACACAAGACATAGAAGTACCGGAAGATGCAGATTTTGTAATAGAAGGATATGTAGACCCAACTGAAGATTTTTTATTAGAAGGTCCTTTTGGCGACCACACAGGCTTTTATTCTCTGGCAGATATGTATCCTGTATTTCATATAACTGCAATAACTCACAGGAAAGATGCAGTTTATCCTGCAACTATTGTAGGGATACCCCCCCAAGAAGATGAATGGATGGGAAAAGCAACCGAAAGAATTTTCCTTGCACCAATGCAATTGGCTATTACTCCGGAAGTTACTGATATGAATATGCCGGTAGAAGGTGTCTTTCATAATATTGTTATTGTAAAAATTAAGAAAGAATACCCGGGGCATGCATCAAAAGTAATAAGTTCATTGCTAGGTGCCGGACAAATGATGTTTAGCAAAATTTTAATTGTTGTTGATGATGAGGTTGATATTAATAATTATGTGGAAATTGGGAAATGCATTTCAGAGAATGTTAACATAACAACAGACATTCAATTAGGGAGTGGCCCAATGGACGTTCTGGATCATGCTGGAGATAAACCCTCGATAGGCGGTAAAATGGGCATTGATGCTACAAGAAAATTCAGCGAAGAAATAAGTCATACTATTATTAATGAAAAAAGGAATGAGTTTAACTCTGAAATTTTTGCAAAAAAATTGTTTAAAAATTTCCCCGAAGCTACAGCAATAAACACTGACCTTTTTAAAATTGGCATTAGAGTTATTTTTATTGGAGTGAAAAAAAACAAATCGGGTATAATCAGAAAAATGCATTCCGAAATATGCAGCTATAAAGAATCGGAAGGAATCTTTAGTTTAGTATATATCGATGATGTGGCTGATATATCTGATATTAGGATGCTAATTTGGAGAGCAGCAAATAATTTCGACCCCAAAAGAGATAGTATTATCAATCAAAATGATGCAGCAAATATTATAGGGATTGATTCTACACGAAAGTCAAAAGAATTCGACGGATTTCAACGCCCATGGCCGAATATTGTTGTAATGGATGAAAACACAATCAAGACTATTGATGAAAAATGGTCAACATTTGGGTTAAAGGAATTTTATACATCACCTTCAAAAAAATATATGACGCAGCAATATAAAGGAAAAGCAATTGCTGAAGATTAGCTATTGCCTATCGAAAAATGGATTTTTGCTTGATGCAGACAAAGGTATTCCGAACATAATATTATAATTACTATCTAGGAAATTCAACTCTCTAGCTGCCATTCCTATAGTATACATTATGCGATTATCTAATCTTAAATCAGCCGCCTTAGAAACAGCCGAGCCCAATGCTATTCCAAGATCAATAACATTAAAAACACAGGGAGTATTTGGGTGATTATTTTTCTCATCACAATTTTCAAAACCACACAACCCACAATATTTTAAACCAACAGGATTTATCTGGCATCCAATTATTACAACAGCAAGAGCCCCATCAATAAGGTTCTGAGCATCTCTGATAAAAAACCCAACATCTTTACTGTTGCCGATTTTTTTCATAACATCAGACAATGAAATTATTTCATTTTCGGTAATAACAACAGCTGCAATATTGTCTAAGCCCCTGGCCTTGGGAGCAGTTCTAACTGCTACAACTATTTGCTGTGCTAAATTTTGAACAGAATTTTTAATAATTTCCTTTTCCTTTAAAACCGCCATTGCTTAATTATCAGTAAATTTTGCAATACTTTCAATATATCTTATTGTAATAGTTTTATTGGGAGACACATCCTTGTTTTTAGCAACAATAATTTCAACAGGCTTACCTTTTGAATTTCCCACAACCGGTTTATTGTAGATATCACATCTATGTAAGAATAAAACCACATCTGACAATTCGTTTAGATATTGAGGAATGTCATTAAATTCAGGTTTAACCTCAGATATAATCCCAGGATATAATTGTTGCTGAGAAAATAACAAAACAGGAATGTTTAAATCCCTAGCCAATTCTTTGAGAGATTCTACAATTATGCGGAATTTTTCTTCGATTGGGATATCCTCATTACTTCCTGTTGATATTAACTCAAGATAATCAACAATAATAAGATTAACATCATTGACTTGCTTCAGATTAATTGCCTTTTGACTTAATTCGAAGTGGGTCAATTCAGTTGAATCGTTGATGAAAATATTAGATTTAGCAATTGTATTAATCAGAGTGTTTATATGCTCTTTATCTTCAGCTTTAAATTTGCCATTTTGGATATTATTCAATGACATGCCAGTTTCACTTTCAATAATGCGCTTAGCGATTCTTTCTTTACTTCTTTCTGCCGAGAAAATTGCTATTGAGTGGTCTTTTTTAAGAGCTAGGTTGGTCGCTATTGAAAGGAGTAAAGCGGTTTTTCCCATTCCAGGCTTAACAATAATTGTGGTAAGATTTCCATTTTGTAAGCCACCTATTTCTTTATCCAAAATTTCAAATCCGGTAGATATTCCGTTTTCGATGGGTTTAACTTTGAAGTCTTGTCCCAGTGTCTGATTTACTACATCTTCCAAGGTAGAGAAATCAGCCACTGCAGATTGCTCTGTGACTTCCAGGGTGTTTTCAGCCATACCAATATGATTTAATTAATTTTTTGTTAGATAATTTGTCCTATGTAATGCAGAATTAGGACTTATTAAACTGTGGAGATTTCAAGCCTAGCTCATTACAATTTCGTAATCTAGGTCGAGCTCATCAACAAGTTCTTTCCATGCATCAAGAAGATCTTCTTCACCTTCTATATAGTTCCAGTAAATTTCGACTTTCTTCCCGCCTTTCTTGTACTCGTCAATTATTTCAAGTATTTTAAAAAGATACTTAGAGGAGCTAGTATTGAAATAATTAACATTGAAATTCACGATAAGAGTCCTGTCTTGCGTTTGAGTGAATTCTTTTACCCAGTCGGTAAGAGGTTGAAAAAACTCAATTGCATTATCCGGATAGCTAGTACCTGAAAAAGACATAACTCCGTTGAGAAAATCGAAGTTGATTCCAAAAGTTGTTTTTGTGGGGGCTAATATCAATTCTTTCATATTCTTCAGAATTTTATTGCTTATTTTCTTGTAAATCTAATTTTTATTATGTTAATAAACAGATTTTTTTTAAAATCATAAACTTATTTCATTATTCAAAATATCAAATCACTGATTATCAGGCGATTTAATATTTTAAACCAAGGCGTCATTTACACTGCAAAATATAAAATTAAAAACAAATTCGCAATATTTGTTCAATTCTTTTTTAAAACTTAACAATTTATTGAAATATTTAAACAAAAATAATGAACTATTTCAATCCTTTCTTTGTTTCATATCAAAACAAGTAAAAGTATTTCAATTATTGAAATACTTTTGTTTCAATTATTATAAAACACTTTAAACAGAATTCTAAGTGAATAGGTATTCAATAAAGGATCTTGAGAAAATAACCGGCATTAAGGCGCATACAATTAGAATGTGGGAAAAGCGCTATAATATTATTGAGCCTAAAAGAACGGTTACCAACATTAGGTTTTATTCAGATGAGGATTTGAAAAAACTTATGAACATAAGTACATTAAACAAGAATGGGATAAAAATATCTGAGATTGTTGAGCTTTCGTCAAATCAGATTTGCGAGAAGATTATTGAATTAAATAGTTCTTACGGTGGAACAGACACATATATAAATAGTTTGATTATTGCTACCGCAGAATTGAATGAATCACTATTTAACAAGATAATATCTGGAAGTATAGTAAAAAATGGGTTTGAAAAAACATATACTTCAATTCTGCAACCATTTCTTGAGAAGATAGGCATTATGTGGCAGTCGGGCTCTATAAATCCTGCTCAAGAGCACTTTATATCTGGCCTTATTAGACAAAAACTGATTGTATCTATAGATAATCTTGAAGAAAGCGAAACGGACTTTAAAAATAAAATTATACTGTTTTTACCTGAAAATGAACTGCATGAAATAGGATTGTTATATTATTATTATTTGCTTAAAAAATCAGGCTATAAGGTTATTTATCTTGGCCAATCGGTACCTTTAGATGATCTTAAAAAAGTTCAATTAATAAAGAATGTAGATTATTTCTTAACTATTATAACTACCGGGCAAACGAAAGAAAAGCTAAAATCATACATAAGCAGACTTTCTGATTTATTGCCAGATAAAACAATTTTTGCAACAGGTTTGCAAATAAAAGAGTACAACATCGATTTTCCTTCCAACATTTTACCTGTTTCAAACTTCAATGATATTAAAGAAAAAATTAAATAGTAATATTTAATTGAAGGTGGAAATTTTTTCGAAAACAATTTAGTTACCGTCATTTAAATTTCTCCAATCATCCAAAACTCTCTCAAAGCGCTTATTTATAATGGTTTTAAATAGAATTAATTTCATTTTTCATTTAACAAGGCTTAAACAAAACATTTTCAAATATTAATTATATCAAATCGAATTATTTATATATTTGCAACATGAAATAGCTGTCAATTATACCTTTCAGTATTTATTACGCTTTTTTACATATGTTAAATATTGCAAATTTTGTTGAGGTAATATATTTTCTGTTTAACTTTACCTCAAAATTTGTTAAACAACAAAAAAGAAAGGAGTCAAAAAATGACAGCAATTGAATTTAATTATAAGCTTCTTAGCTTACAGAAGAATCTAAAATACTTCGCATATACACTTACCTCAAATTACGAAGACGCTCAAGACCTGGTTCAGGAAACATATTTAAAAGCTCTTAGCAATAGAGATAAGTTTGCAGATGACACAAACTTGAAAGCATGGACTTTCACAATAATGAAAAACACCTTTATTAACAACTACCGTCAGAATGTAAGAAGTAATACTATCGTTGACAAAACCGACGATTTGTATTATCTTAATCTGCCAAAATCTAGCAAGGTAGGTATTCCGGATGCAGACATTTCAGTAAAAGAAATTGAAAGGGAGATTCAAAGAATTGATGAAGAACAACGTACTCCTTTTGAAATGTACCATGCAGGATATAAATACAAGGAAATAGCAGATCATTTGAATCTAAACATAGGAACGGTAAAAAGTAGAATTTTCTTTACAAGAAAAAAATTAATGGAAACATTAAAGGATTTCAGAAATTCTTAATTAGCATCAAGTCTTTAGTTCTTAGCCCTATGTCATAAACAATAATTGACTGACATGGGGCTAGGGACTCTGGACTAAGAATACTTTTTACTACTTTTGCGCTACTAAACGTATTTCCTATGAAAGTTTTCAAATTTGGTGGTGCATCAGTACAAAGCGCGGATGGTATAAAAAATGTTGCTTCTATTATAAGCCAACATTCTAACCAGCCGCTTCTTATTGTTGTTTCAGCAATGGGCAAAATCACCAACCAGCTTGAAATTCTTACCGAGGCTTTTATGGAAAGTAATGTGGTTGCCAGAGAGCATTCTTATGCAGCTATAAAAGATTATCATTACAACATACTAAATGAGCTTTTCGAAAAAAATCACAACGTATTTTTAAAAATAGAGCAGATATTCCACCATTTAAAACTATATATTGAACAACAACCTGGAACAAATTACAATTTTGAATATGACAGAATAGTTTCAACCGGAGAAATATTATCTTCTCAGATTTTAAGTCATTATTTGAATAAAGTTGGTTTGAACAACCAATGGATGGACTCCAGAAACCTAATTATAACTAATGCATCCTACAGAGATGCTCAACCTGATTGGAATCAAACGTCTCAAGCAGTAAAAAACAAGATTCTCCCCTATCTTTCAAATTCACTTGGCGACAATAAACATCCCATAGTTGTCACCCAGGGATTTATAGGTGGGACAACACAGGGATTTACAACTACTCTTGGAAGAGAGGGTTCCGACTTTTCGGCAGCAATATTTGCTTTTTCATTAGATGCAGAAGAAGTCACTATCTGGAAAGATGTTCCAGGATTATTAAATGCTGACCCAAAGATTTTCAAAGAAACAGTTTTATTGCCAAAAATATCATATCAGGAAGCAATTGAATTATCATATTATGGAGCAACGGTAATACATCCAAAGACATTAAAGCCCTTGCTTAGTAAAAATATTCCTTTAAGAGTAAAGTCATTTATTCATCCTGAAAAAGAAGGCTCGTTGATACATAAATTACCGGTAACTGCAAAATATCCGGCTTCGTACATTTTCAAGTTTAATCAGGTTCTTTTATCAATTATGCCAAAAGATTTCAGTTTTATAGCTGAAGACAACCTTTCATTAATTTTCTCATCCTTTGCTAGAATAGGAGTCAAAATAAATCTGATGCAAAATTCTGCCATTAGTTTTTCTGTATGTTTCGACAAAGACAAAACAAAAACGCCAGCTTTAATGAAAGATTTGGAAAAAAATTTCAACTTAAGGCACAATGAGAATCTTGAGCTTATTACCATTAGACATTATGAAAATGCAGTTATTGGCAATATTATTAAAGACAGAAAAGTTTTATTGGAGCAAAAAAACAGAACAACTTTACAACTTGTAGTTTCATAAGACACCCCTATACCCTATACCCTATACCCTATACCCTATACACTATACACTATACACTATACACTATACCCTATACCCTATACCCTATACCCTATACCTTATACCTTATACCTTATACCCTATCCCCTATCCTAACTTAAACAAATCCAAAATCTTCTCAGCCAGCACACGCGACAATTTTATATTAGATTCATGTGTCCAGCCACCAATATGTGGGGTTAGAATTACTCTGTAATCATGTCTTAGATATACAAAATCACCATCGAGCATTTCAGAATTAAGCGAATAAAAAGTAGGCGACTCATATTCAAGAACATCCAGCCCAGCGCCTCTAATCATATCTTTTTTGAGAGCCCAAACCAAATCAGATGTTTTTACAACATTCCCTCGACTAGTATTTAAAAGGATTATTGGTTTTTTGAATTTGCTCAAATAATCTTTATTTACAAGGTAATTTGTTTCCTCAGTAAGTGGAACATGAAGACTCAATACATCAGACTCATTAAAAATTTCATCCATTTCAACTTCTTTAACAAACTCATTTCCAAAGCCTTTTTTATACTTATCGTATGCGATTACATTTGCTTCAAATCCTCTAAGACGCTGAGCAAATGCAGAACCCATATTACCATACCCAATTATCCCTACAGTTTTTCCATGAATCTCATAACCTCTATTTTCTTCCCTATTCCAAATTGTTTGTTTTACTTGCATACTAGCACGGCAAATATTTCTCATAAGAGCAAGAAGCATTGCCAATGTATGTTCGCCAACGGCATCGCGGTTACCTTCAGGCGAATTAAGGCATCTTATCCCTTTACTTTGTGCAAATTCAACATCTACATTTTCCATTCCGCTACCTACTCTGCCAATAAACTTCAATGTGTTTGCATTTGAAATTATTTCCTTATTGATTGGAAGTTTGCTTCTAACGATAAGTCCTTCAAATTGATTTATTATGCTAATAAGCTTTACCTGATCTACTCCGGGCTCATAGATACATTCAAAACCATTTTCAGAAAGTATTTTTTCAAGCTCAGGATGAACAGTATCAATAAATAGTATTCTACCAAGTTTTTTCATATTCGATATTATTGCCTTCCCTTTTTCACAGCCTCAAATGCTTTCAAGAAGTTTTCATTAGCATTTTGACAAGTTCCACCAACTTTTTCCGTTGAAAATTCCTGATAAAAGTCGGGGTTCAAATTTTGTTTAGAGCTATACTGAAGAGGAATATTAATTCTAGTTCCTGCCACAGGATTATTTGCTCTATCAAATTTACCAGCATTTGATTTATGGGTTCTAACAAACCACGAACAAACACCAAATTGTTGATAAATTTTTCCCCAGGTATCACCGGTTTTAACAACATAGATTTCATCTGCGGGGATTGTTACTTTAGTTGTTTTAGCAGTTTCAACGGCAGATTTAATCTCAATGTCAGTGGCAGTCTCAATAATAGGCTTTTCTTCAATTTGTCCTGTTATCTCAATTCTTTTTGCAGGTTTAGGATCATAAATAAACAAATCGTAAACCATATACATAAAAAACAGAATTATGGCGCCAATCAGAACCATATTCCATTTCGGGTCTTTAATGATTTTCGGCAATTTTACTTTATCGACAAAAGAACCTTTATCAGATTCAGCAGACGGGGTAAATGACCTTTCTTCATTTTCAATATTATAAAAATTAATAAGCTGAACAGAAACATTATCATCGCCACAACTTTGACCTGCGAGGTCTACCAGTCGGCTAACCTTAGTTAGAAGAGGCATTGGGTCGGAAAGTATGCTTTTAACTGATTTTTCAGAAACACAGTTAAGAAATCTTTCAGAACAAATGAACAAAGTATCATCATCAACAGGCACAAACGGATGCTCGCAAATAAACGGATTAATTTCATTACTTGCTCCCAGTAATTTATCTTGAGCCTCATCAGCAGAAGCAGCGAGCGGATAAAGTTTTTTTCCATTAAAAAAGTACAATCCATTTCCTCCAACATTTGCAAAATAGACTTTACTGTTTCTAATTAGAGTAACTATGCAGGCAGCTTGCATTCCCTCACAACCCTCATTTTCGCTGGCATATTTTTGAATAAAGCCATTTGTATAAACGATGGCATATTGAAGTGCTTCAATAGGATTTTCAATATATTCACTTTCAAAGAAATAAGAAATTCTTTCTAAAGCTATCTCTGCTGCTTTGGCGTCTCTGGCTTCATTTGAAGCACTACTGCACAAAACAAACAAATAATCTTCTCCTGTTTCAAACACACCGCTAACTTCTCTTGTTTGCTGAGTTCCCTTATATTCCTGCGAATGAAAAGCGTATTCAAAATTCCTCAATTTTCTAGTAGCCATAATCTTTTACTTAAATATGCAGAATGTTTAATTTTGTTGTAAAATTAAGAATAAAACAATAAATCTCTCAATATAGCTAAACAAAATAGGCTTGACTTATCCAAACTATCTGATTACTGCATTGGTAATTAAAAAAAATGTTTCAAAACCTAATTGTTCCGGTCTTTCACCATGTAAGCCTTCAGGCAATGCTTCCCAATTAATATTTATTCCTTTTAAAGAGTTTCTTATAGTTTTTCTTCTTTGATTAAAAGCAGATTTCACTACTGAAAAAAACAATTTTTCGTCGCAGGGCAAACTATGCTGAGACTTTCTTTGCAGTCGTATGACAGCAGATTTAACTTTAGGTGGTGGATTGAATACATTTTCATTAACCTGAAATAAGTATTCAACATTATAATAAGCTTGAGTTAAAACGCTAAGAATTCCATAAACCTTACTACCCGGTTCAGAGCAAATACGCTGAGCTACTTCTTTTTGGAACATTCCTACCATTTCAGGAACAATATTTCTATTCTCTATTACTTTAAAAACAATCTGAGTTGAAATATTATAAGGAAAATTTCCAATAATGGCAAATTTTTCCAAGCCCGATAATTGTTTGAAATTTAAAGCTAAAAAATCAGCCTCAATTATATTAGAGCTTTTAGTGGGATACCTCTGCAAAAGATAGCTTATTGACTCTTTGTCTATCTCAACGCCATACCAGTTGAACTTTTCTTCTGATAATATAATATCGGAAAGAACGCCCATGCCTGGTCCAACTTCTATTACGTCAGCATAATTATCATAACCCGTTAGGCTATTTACAATTTTAACAGCAATGTTTTTATCTTTTAAAAAATGCTGCCCAAAGCTTTTCTTGGGTGTTACAAAATCTTGCATAAAATATTAGTTTACAAGGCTTTCCCTTAGCCTACGAAAATGATTTCGGGAAGCAACCGAATTAATACTGCCGGGATATGATGTAAGTAATTGTTGGTACAAACTCATTGCCTTCTGAGGATCGTTAAGATGCTTTTCTCTGATTTCAGCTCTTAAAAACAAAGCTTCATCAGCAAGCAATCCATCCGGGAAATGTTCAACAATAAAAGCCAAAAGACTGTCGGCATCAGCATATTGCCCATGTTTAAGTTTTATGTCAGCTTTTGAAAATAACACATCATCAATTATTTGATGAGTTGGATATATTGAGGAAATACTATCAAGGACGGCTTTTGCTTCCTCAAATCTGTTCATAAACAATAGCCTCTCAGCTCTTGAAAACATTGCAAGCGGCTTTGTATCTTCATCAAAATCAATGTTATCCTGAATTCTTAGCGATAGCTTCATTGCATCATTAGCGATAAGTTTTGAAGTAGCTGCTTTTAAAACGTCAAGCTGAGCTTTAGCCCAATCAAATTCACCAATAAAATAAGACAAGCGAGCATTTTTAAATCTTGCTTCATGTGCAATAGGGTCGTCTTTAAAAGATCTGTCGACCAATGCATATAACAAATTTGCCTCCCAGATATCCCCGGTAAGTACTAAAATATCAGCTAACTCTATCCTACATTCCGACTTAATTCTATTGGAAAGAGTAGGCAATTCAATTGCTTTTTCGAGAAGAGCGATTGCCTCATCTGTTTTCCCAAGATAAAATGCTTTCAAATTGGCCAAGTTTCTTAATAACCGGACAGACTGTGCGTGCAAAGCAATTTCCTTTAATGCTTCTTCATATTCCTTTTCAACCGGAAATAAATATTCTTTATCAAATCTGTGGTCGGAAATAGCCAGCTGGAACTTAGCATCAAGCAAGCCAATATAAGCATCAAGATAATACTGATATTCCTTGCCAAGCGATATTACATAATTAAATGCATCAATGGCGATTTTATATTCTCTATTTGATGAGCACAACCTTGCAACATTAATCACAATTTCACCACCTCTCATCATTCTCCTATCAAGAATTCTAGCCTGATTAAATGCTAAAGAAAAATCCTTTTGCTGAATAGACAGCCACATTAGCATTTCGGAATAGATGAAATTAGATGGTTCTTTTTGCGTTTTGGAAAGCAAAACTTGCCTTAGAGCATTGTTTTTACTGTAATCGGGATCATTATTAATTTCATCCTGCAGAATACCCTGTGCTTGCTCATAATAAGACTGCCCCAAATTCAGCATATCAACATACTCTTCCATCATAGAAACATAATCCTTCTTTTTTTCATATATTTTGGCAACATACCTATTAAAAGGCTGCATGTTGCCAAATTTCTTACGACCATTCCTATATGTATCTAGCGCAAAATCAAGATAACCCCTGAATTCGAAGGCGTCAGCAAGAGCAATAACATGTCGAGGAGAGGGCATTTCTAAAGAAATAAGATTTTCAAAAAACCTTTTAGCTCTACGTTGATTTCCGCTCAAATCATTTATCCAACCATCATCTACAGCATATCTAACTTGATCCGGAAAGCGTTTTAGCTGGTCACTAACAATTTTCTGAGCTTGTTTAAAGTCTTTCAATTGAATATAACACTCAAGCAGATTGTTATAAAAAACGGGAGATGCAGGATTTTTTTCAAAAAGATCTCGATACAACAAAACAGCCTTATCGTATTCTTTACTTCTAAGATACTGAGCTGCCAATAGTTCATCAGTATTCTGTTGTGCAACGGAATAGCCGAATAAACAAATCAACAATCCAATAAAAATAAAAGAAGCCCGCATTTTAGAAATTAACAATAAAACATATATTAATCAACGTATTCAAAACCTGTATATTTCACAAGAGCTTTAGGTATTTTTATTCCCTTGTCGGTTTGATTATTTTCCAATAAAGCAGCCACAATTCTTGGAAGAGCAAGCGCACTACCGTTTAAAGTATGTGCGAGCTGCATTTTACCTTCAGCATTTCTGTACCTCAACTTCATTCTATTGGCCTGAAAAGCTTCAAAATTGGAAACAGAGCTAACCTCTAGCCATCTCTTCTGCGCGGCAGACCATACCTCCATATCGTAAGTCATGGCAGAAGCAAAGCTAATATCACCACCGCAAAGCTTAGCGACTCTGAAAGGAAGTTCTAACTTTCTCAACAAACTTTGCACATATTTAGACATTTCCTCAAGAGCATTATAACTATTTTCCGGAGTAGTAATCTGCACAATTTCAACCTTATCAAACTGATGCAATCGGTTTAGTCCCCTAACATCTTTGCCGTATGACCCTGCTTCTCTGCGAAAACACTGAGAATATGCAGCACATTTCAACGGCATTTCATTTTCATTGAGAATCATATCTCTGAAAATGTTAGTTACAGGTACTTCTGCAGTTGGAATAAGATAAAAATTATCAATCTGAACATGATACATTTGACCATCTTTATCAGGCAGCTGACCGGTTGCAAATGCAGAAGCCTCATTAACCATAAGAGGAGGCTGATACTCGGTATAGCCTGCCGCAATGGCTTCTTCCAGGAAAAAAGAGATTAGCGCCCTTTGAAGTTTTGCGCCTTTGCCTTTATATAAAGGGAATCCGGCTCCAGTAATTTTGGTTCCCAGTTCAAAGTCGATAATATTATACTTTGCAGCGATTTCCCAGTGAGGAAGAGCTTTTTCATCAAGATTTACGACTTCACCCTCAGAGTAAACAATAGCATTTTCTTCAGAAGATTTACCAGTTGGAACAGAAGCATTTGGCAAATTTGGGAGAAGAACAAGTGTTTTATTTTGATCGGCAGAAAGCTCATCTAACTTTGTTGCCAAATCTTTGGCTAATACCTTTAGCTGAGCCGTTTTATCTTTAAGGGCTCCTGCCTTGTCAGCCTGTCCGGTTTTAAACAATTCCCCAATTTCCTTTGAAATTGCGTTGCTTTCGGCCAATACATCATCGAGTTGCTTTTGGGTTTCTCTCCTTTTCACATCAGTATCCAAAAGTTTATTGATGAGATCGGCAGCCTCAAAATTCTTGATTTTAAGTCGTTGAACGACTTCCTTACTATTTTCTCTGATTTTAGAAATTTCAAGCATAGTATTAATAGATTATATTGATAAAAATAAACAAAGCCGCTCCACGATTAAGATCACGGGCGGCTAAGATTTACGTATTTTTTTTCCTGTTTTTTACTATTCTTCGGTAGCAACAGGTTCAATGTTAACGAAAGATTTGTTATCAGCCTTCTTTTTGAAAACAACTTTACCGTCAACAAGCGCAAACAAAGTGTGGTCTTTGCCCATACCGACATTTTTGCCAGGATTATGAACAGTACCTCTTTGTCTAACAATAATGTTACCGGCAGTAGCAATCTGGCCTCCAAAAAGCTTAACGCCCAGTCTCTTACTGTGGGATTCCCTACCGTTACGCGAACTACCTACTCCTTTCTTATGTGCCATATCAGTTTAATTTTTTGTGTTGAACATTAATTAAGCAACTATCTCAGCGATTTGAATTCGCGTCATAGGTTGCCTGTGGCCATTAAGTTTCTGATAGCCTTTTCTTCTTTTTTTCTTAAAAACCAGAATCGTGTCTGATTTAACGTGTGCCAAAACTGTTGCTTTAACTTTAGCACCGTTCACAACAGGAGCGCCTACTTCGATCTTTTTATCATCAGCAACAAGAAGTACTTTGTCGAATTCAACTTCAGCACCAACTTCTTGAGGTAAACGATTTACATAGATCTTCAGGTCTTTTTCAATCTTAAACTGCTGTCCTGCTATATCTACAATTGCGTACATGTTTATAAATTTATTTGATTGATAAATAACTTGAATATTGGGGTGCAAAGATATGATTATTTTTAATAAGAATTTATTTTGTGGTAAAAAATTTTACTAATTAATTCTTTTTTATCAAATAAAAAACCCCGAAAATTCAAAGTAAAACTATATCTCAATTTATCTTTTTTATTAACCCAGAAGAAGCAAAAATTCAAGACAAATATGTAGAGACGCGCCAAAAGGCTCGTCTCTGCATGCCTTTAAACAACATTTCTTAATTTCAACGGAATCCCTCCCTGACGGTCGGGTTGACAGCGCAACGGAGAAAGCGGCTTAGAACGCGGGCAAAATCATTCTCTATTAATAGCTTCCTTTAAGGCCGACAAAAAGGCCAATATTATTATGAAAATAATCATTATATAAGAAAGATGAAGGAGGAACATCAACGCTGTTTCTCATATACTCATATCTAATATTTGAGAAAAAGCTTATATTGGAATATAGATGTTTTTCGAAACCAATAGAAGCAAAATAACTTAAAGCATAGTTTTTCCCAAATATTGTAATGTAATTGGAGCTGGAGTTTTGAAGAATATCATTATGATAAACACTAAAAAACCAATATTGGTATTCATTTGCCAAAATAGCATTACCGCAGATACCGGCTGACACAACAGGCTGATAAGGCAACTTTTTAAATTTTACATTTAGAGAAAGTGGAACTTTCAACTGGCTTAATCTAAATACATATTTATCCTTCCTATAATGATTCTCAGTCCATATTGGCGAAATAATTTCAAATTCTTGCAAATTTGCAGACAAATATGACAACCCAAACCCAACAGAAAAATCATAATCAAAATATTGCTTTCCAATTTCGATTGAAACCTCAGGCATTATCGTATAACCGGAAGCAAAACTATTCCCAACATAATCATACACTTCAGGAATCAAATCCAGAGCAATATATGTTCCGACAACACCTAGCCCAACATAAGATTTTGTAAATAAAACTTTATTTCTAACGTATTTTTCATAATCCACATCAATGCATTCATGATATTTCATAATGGTATTTGTAATATCATTTGAATTTAACTTGGTTCTTGAAACTCTTTTATTTATACTCGGGCAATCAGCGGTAAGTGAGAGTAAAACGTTTATATAATCCTAATTAGTTTTTGCTTTTTCTAAATTACCTGAATCATCACCTAACACTATCTTATTATCATTTCTTAACAGCAAATATGCTTCATGACCGGATTTATGCACAAACAAATTGTCTTTATAACTAAGTAATGAAATTTTGCCGTTTAGTAGCACTTTCAAAAACAAGGGTTGAATTGCAGCAGGGTTGTGATCATAATTTATGTCAGAGTCTGAATTTTTCAAGACATCTGATATTTGGACAGAAGCTGACCTATATGATATGTCCCCAAATCCGTACCCCTTTATATCGAGTGGAGAATAGTTTAACACCTCATCCTCCAATGAATGCTTAAACCTACACTGATAATGATTATGGTATTCTCGTTGGTTTAAAACAAAACCATAAACAGTGTCGTTTTTATTATTAATTAAATATCCATGAATAAACCCATAGGGAAGATTACTCCCATAAGAGCTTAAAGATGTCAATACAATAACAAATCTCAGAATAAAGATTATTGCAATATATTTCATCCATTTTGACATAGCACAATTACCCTTTCATCTAAACCACAATAATTTGATTTTTTAAAGCAATTAAAGATTACCTAGAATCTGACAAGACTTGCCTTAAATTTTATATACCATCTATCAAGATAATATCCGTCTAAAGAGAGAATATATGGTTTATTAAATTCAATTGCAAAGAATCTGTTTCTTAAATAATAACACTTTATTCCGCCGCCGATATTCCCACCATAAAACAACCTTGGGATATTAAGAAAATCAATTTCTTCTCTAACCTGATCTTCGTATTGTCCAAAAATGGTTTCTCTTAATTTACTGCCTGAATTAAGATTAATAAATACTTCGGGACCTAAAAAAATGTATGGAACAATAATATTTGTATTAAAATTATAAATTGGAGTAACACTAACATTGACGCCGGATGCATTAAGCCAAAACTCCTGATGCTTGTATGAGTTTGCAGTTTCAAAAATATATTCAAATCCGGAATATTCTGCTGAAATCCTGAGGTCAATTCTTGTTTTAGACCATAATGGCATTTCGTAAAAAACTCCGGATTTCTTAGAAACATCTCCCATTATCATGTGAGTAACAATTGATTTAGGAAATGCTTGTAATGTCATAGTCAACTCTGAATTCCCTAATGAATAAGCATAACCCAATTGATGCATTGGGATATTAACACAATCGTCATTATTAATAGCCATAACAGCAAAACTTAAATCCAGCATTCTAAATCTCAGATTCTTGATTTGCCTTTTCCATTTCCTATTGCATGCAGGATAATTATCTAGAATAGTTTTACAATAGTTTTCTTTTGCAATCTCAATTAATTGATTTGTTTCAAGGAAAAATCTATCCTCTTGACCTTTAAGATATAATAGATTAACGCGCCCCGAAACGACCAACAACAAAAATACATTTTGCTTTAAATCATTATAAAAAATACTCCTTGAGACATATTTATTTCCTTGGGTATTGTTAATTTCAACAACCTGATCAGCAGTGAAAGTTCTTAAACGACCGGTCCCATCTTTAACTGATACTAAGCCCGGGGTTTCGTAATTATAAAAAATCTGGCCATCAATAGTTTATTTTTCCTTTGTAAGTATGAACCCGTAAGTTTCTTGTTGAGCGTATGAGTTGCTCAGGCCTGTTAGAATCATTGTTATAAAACAAAGAAGTCTGATTTTATTCATAAATAATATCATTAATTTGCAAACATTACAAATATAAAAACATTATTTACAAAATAAGCAAATAATTTAACCTACCTCCTATTTGCCATATACACACCGGCAAGAATAACAGCAATCCAGAGCAAGAATATCAGGAGGAAATTTTCACCGTCTAATATCCCCCAAAGTATAGCAATGATAGGCATAAGATATGTTACGCTTGAGGCAAAAACTGCGGTTGTTCTTTTAATAACTCTGACATTAAGGATAACAGCCAGTGAAGTGCCAATAAATGAGAGCAAAATGATAAACCCTAGGCTTGAAAAAGCATAAGAATGCGTTTTCATTATAAAGACAAAATCAGTAAATCCAAATAAGAATATTGCAGCAGGAAGACCAATAAATAAAAACGCGATAGATACAATTGTAAGAGTATCGTACTTACTAAGAAACTCTTTAATAATATTCATATTGAGCGCATACATAATTGTTGCAGCAATAATTGCAAGAGAATAAAATGAGTTTAACACCAAATTACCGTTTGAGCTTGACCACAATAACCCAATTGCTCCAAGCAGTCCAATAATAATTCCCAAAATATTAAACCATCTTGCTCTAAGAGAAAAGAATGCAACACCAACAACAAGAGTAAACACAGGCGTTAGTGAGTTTAAAATTCCAGCCATAAGGCTATCCAGTCTGGTTTGAGCTATGGCAAACAAAAAAGCCGGAATACCATTACCAAGCAACCCGGCGATGAAAAATATTTTAAGGTCTTTTCTCTTAACGTTTTTGATTTTACTTATGGCAAAAGGCAGTAATACTAATGAAGACAGAGCTACTCTAAGAGCTCCAACTTGAAGGGGAGAAAAAGCTACTAAGCCCCTTTTTATAAAAATAAAAGAACTGCCCCAAACGAAAGTGAGAAAAATAAGAGTTGCCCAATCAACAAATTTAGGGCGATTATCTGTATTCAATATTAGAATATATAATGGTACAATGACTTTCGACTTACGACTTTCTCAACGAAAGTAAGATATTTTTCAATTCATATAGTTGTGTTCAATAAAATTTCATATCTTTGCCCTCCGTTTTTAATAAAATTTTATTTAACAATCTAAAAATCAATAAAATGTTAAAACAGTACGAAACCGTTTTCATTATGACTCCCGTTTTGTCTGATGAACAGATGAAGGAAACGGTAAGTAAGTTTCAAAAATTCTTAAAAGAAAAAGGCGCCGAGATCGTTCATGAAGATCACTGGGGCTTACGCAAACTTGCCTACCCTATCCAGAAAAAGTCAACAGGTTTTTATCACCTGATTTATTTCAAGGCTGAAGGTAGCCTAATTGCAGAGTTGGAATTAGAATATAAGCGTGACGAACGCATTATTCGTTTCTTAACTGTATCTCTCGACAAGCATGCTGCTGCATACAACGAGAAAAGGAGAAAAGACAAAGAGGTACCAACTCCCCAGGAATCTTAATTAAAAATTTAAATTTGAATTGATTATGGCAACTCAGCAAAATTCGGAAATAAGATATCTGGCGCCAATCGCAGTTGATATCAAGAAGAAAAAATACTGCCGTTTTAAAAAATCGGGTATAAAGTATATTGACTACAAAGACGCGAATTTTCTATTAAAATTCGTAAACGAACAGGGGAAAATTCTTCCTCGTCGTCTTACAGGCACATCTGTAAAATATCAGCGTAAAGTTTCAAAAGCTATTAAAAGAGCAAGGCATCTGGCTATATTGCCTTTTGTTGCAGACTTACTAAAATAAGGAGGTAAAAAATGGAAATTATTTTAAGAGAAGACGTTCCTAATTTAGGATTCAAGGACGATATAGTAAATGTAAAGCCGGGCTATGCACGCAATTTTCTTATCCCAAAAGGTTTAGGAATTCTTGCAGTTAGTTCTGAAAAGAAAAAACTTGCAGAAACTATCAAACAAAGAGCTTTCAAAGAAGAAAAAATAAAGAAAGAAGCTCAGGCTCTTGCAGATAAGATTAAAGATGTAACTGTTAAAGTTGGCGCAAAAGCCGGAACTTCAGGAAAAATTTTCGGATCTGTTAACTCATTGCAAATTGCAGAAGCTATCAAAGCTCAGTTTGAGATTGATATTGATCGCAAGAAAATTGTTGTTGACGGAGATTCAGTTAAAGAAGTTGGAACTTATTCAGCAAAAATCAACCTTCACAGAGAGGTTAAGGTTGACCTTAAATTTGAGGTTATTGCAGAGTAATTCCGAAAATATTTGAGAATTAAAGCTCAAAATTGTAAGTTTGGATACGGGAAAATTCTCTTTTCAAATTATGATTTTGAGCTTTTTTATTTCTAATTAAAACAATGCGATATGCTGACTAACGCAATTATAAAGCAAATCAAATCTTTACATAGCAAATCTGAAAGAAAAACAACAGGATTGTTTATTTCAGAAGGCGACAAGATTTGTAAGGAAATTATTAGCAGCAATTTGAACATCAAAGGAATATACGCATTACAACAATGGATTGATGAAAACAAAAAACCTCTAGAGCATTTTTCCAATGTTAATATTATTTCAGAAAAAGATTTATCCAGAATTAGCGGACAAAAAACGCCTAATAAAGTTTTAATTGTTGCAGAGATTCCCAAACCTTCAATTCAAGACTTAATTATTTCAAACAATATCACAATAGTTTTAGAAAACATTCAGGATGCCGGAAACCTCGGAACAATAATAAGAACCGCTGATTGGTTCGGCATAAAAAACATTGTATGTTCACCAGACACTGTAGAGCTTTTCAACCCAAAGGTTGTGCAATCAAGCATGGGCTCAATTCTTCGAACAAAGGTTATTTATACACCTCTTGAAGAATTTTTCAACACAATTAGTAAAGAAATAAAAGTTTACGGTGCATTTCTAAAGGGAGAAAGCATAAAAGACATCAACTTCCCTTCTGAGTGTATTTTGGTTTTCGGGAATGAATCTAATGGCATCTCTGAGAAATTATTGAAATTCATTACAAATAAAACTACTATCCCATCATTTCTTGCCAACGATTACGACTCAGGCGCAGAATCACTAAATGTGGCAATCGCTGTAGCAACATATCTTTCGAGAATAAAACTCTCATAAAAAAATAACATATATAATTTAATTGCATATTCAGGCATTGCAATACTCAATTGTTCTATTTTTTTTATTTTTGTGTGTTATAAATAATTATTAACTAAACTTTACGGTTATGAGTTTTATAAAGTGGCATCCGGTTTTATACAGTATTAATAATACTGAATTTGACAATCACCATCAGAAACTTGTTGATATTATTAATAAATTTCACAAAGCAATGATGGAAGGAAAGGGAGTTGATTCTCTAGAGCAAATTTTCTTTGAGTTAAAAAACTACACAAACTTTCACTTCAAAGCTGAAGAAGAAAAAATGCTAGCAATAAATTATCCATTTTACGAATCTCACAAAAAAGAACATGATAAACTTATTGCTCGCATGGAAGAACTTTCAGTAAGAGCAAAGACTGGAGAAAAACTTGTTTCTATCGACACATTTAAGTTTTTAAAAGATTGGCTTTTCACTCACATCAGCCGTGTTGATAAACAAATGGGTGAATACATCATAAACAACAAAACATAGCAATTCTGATTTTAAAATATTTAAAAGGAGTTTCTGATGAGTTTTTCATAAGAAGCTCCTTTGTTTTTATTATTTTTGCCGCTTATAGAAAACATTAAAACTTATCCAAACCATGAAGATTCGGATTTCCCTGTTTATTTATATCCTTTCATTTTCACTTTCTTTTGTAGTACAAGCTAGTTCTACTAGCAAAACAGACTCATTAAGGGTTTTGCTTTATAAAGCAGAAAATGATTCAACAAGAAGCAGCTTATATTTAGACATGGGAGATTCCTTTGGATACTCAACACTTGATTCGTCAATCTATTTTTACAAAAAGAGTTTGGAAATATCTGTAAAGAAAGGATATAAAAGACAACAAGCCATGGCATTCTTAAATATGGGTATTGCTTTCCACTACCAAGGCGAGCTTGATAGTGCTTTGGTAAATTACCAGAAGGCATTGGTTATTAGAGAAGATCTTGGAGACAATTTAGGGATGGCCAGATCTTACAATAATATGGGTATTATTTACAGGATACATGGGAATTATGAAAACGCCATTTTAGCATATGAAAAGTGCCTTGAAATATATGAGGAATTCAATGACCCTGACGCACTTTCAAGAGCTTTTAATAATTTAGGCATTGTTTATCATGACATGGGCAACTATGACAAATCTGTTGAGTATCAATTCAAGTCATTAAAAGTAAATGAAGATGCCGGAAATAAAGAGGGCATGTCGAGGGCATACAATAATATTGGATTAATATATCAGAATCAGGGTGATTATGATAGTGCTATAAAATATCTTGAGCTATCCCTAAAGCTTGTTGAAGAGCTTGGAGATAAAAGAGGGATGGCGGCAAGATACAACAACCTTGGCATAATTTATTCTGACTTGAAAGAATATGAAAAAGCACTCGATTTTCATACAAAATCACTTAAAATAAAAGAAGAAATTTCGGATAAATTAGGCATGTCTTCTAGTTATACAAACCTTGGGAACATATACAGAAGCATTGGTGATTATCCAAAGTCGATTTCTTTTTATCAAAAAGCATTAAAAATTGATGAAGAAATGGGAGATAAAAATGGGATGGCTATTGTTTTTAACAATATATCTAACCTTCATCTGATAATTGCAGACTCTGTCCCAGGTGCCGATTTTGACGACAACATAAACAAGGCTATCTACTATGGCAATAAATCATACCAATTGGCGGTTGAAATAGGCGCCATACCTGTTCAAAACAACACGTCTGAGAATATGCTGAATGCATTTAAAAGAATTGGCAACTATAAAGAAGCTCTGAAATTTGCTGAGATATATATAAAAACCAACAAGCAAATGTTTAATGAGGAAAAGACACAGGCTTTGACGGAGATGCAGACTAAGTACGAAACAGAAAAAAAACAGCAGGAAATAGAAAATCAAAACCTTATTATTGAGAAGCAAGATTTGGAAAACAAAAGGCAAAGAACTCAGATTTCATTTTTTATTGCAGGTTCAATTTTATTAATTGTTTTAGTGATTTTCATTTTCACAGGATATCAGCAAAAAAAGCGCAGCAATATAATTATTACAGAGAAAAATGCTCTTCTAATTGAAGCGAATGAAGAGATAAACGCTCAAAAGGAAGAAATTGAGGTTCAGCACAATATGGTTATTAAGCAGAAAGAGCATATTGAAATTCAGAAAGAAAAGATTGAATCTTCAATTAGATATGCCAAGAGAATTCAAACTGCGGTTCTGCCAAAAGACAACAAGATAGACCAAATCATTGGTGATCATTTTGTTCTTTTCAGACCAAAAGATGTGGTTTCGGGCGACTTTTACTGGGCAACAAATATTGGGGAATGGCTTTTTGTTGCGGTGGCAGACTGTACCGGACATGGTGTTCCTGGAGCATTTATGAGTATGTTGGGCGTAAGCTTCCTAAATGAGATAGTTAGAAAAAAAGATGTAAACAATCCATCACAGGTTCTTGATCATTTGCGAGCATCCATTATTGACGCACTAGATCAATCATCTGCAGAAGGCTCTCAAAATGATGGAATGGATATAAGCTTTCTAGCCCTTAACAAAGAAAAAAATGAGTGTTTATGGGCAGGAGCCGGACTTCCAATTTGGATAATCAGAAAGAATAAGATATCTGAGGGTGCTGATCAAGATATTATTGAGGTAATTAAACCGGATAAAATGACAATTGCTATTAGCCCGAGAATGAACGAATTTACTTATCACAAATTCAGCATTGAAAAGGGCGACAGAGCTTATATGTTTACCGACGGCATATTGGATCAATTTGGTGGACCGGAAGAAAAGAAATTTATGTCGAGACAGTTAAAAGCAATAATTTCTTCCACTTCTACATTAACAATAAGAGAACAACATATTGCCATTGAAACCGCACTAAACAATTGGATTAGTCCATTTGAAGGATTCTCATTTAATCAAATTGACGACATCACTTTATTAGGTTTAGAATTTTAAACAATAAGAGAAGTATATTGTTTCATCCTTTATAAAACTTCACAATAAATGGAAATAATAATTCTTGCAATAATATTGTTGGCATTAGCTATCGGAGGACTAGCAATAAAAATGTTTATCAAACCAGGATCCCAGTTTACAAAAACATGCGGGAGTTCATTTGACCCAAAAACCGGAAAAGCAAGACCATGCACATGCGCTTCGGAAAAGGATAATGAATGTGAGAACCTTATAATTGAAAAGAAAGATTAATAATTACTTTTCCCTTTCTACAACTAAAATTCCAGATGATTTAAAAGTTCCTAATTCATCTTTTGTTTTGGAATAAATAAAGAAAGCCTCAATATCCTGTTTTGCTTCTACAAATTCAATAGCTTTCTCAAGTCCCATTACCATAAAAGCAGTAGCATAAGCATCGGCAGTCATAGCATCACCGGCAATTACAGATGCACTTAGAAGAGTATTTTCGGTTGGATATCCTGTTTGAGGTGTAATAGTATGAGAGTATTTTATGCCATCTTTTTCGTAATACCTTCTGTAGTTTCCTGATGTAGCTATTGCTTGATTATGCAGCTCAATTAAATATTGCCAATCCTGAGGATCATCAAACTCTTTTGCAGGTCTTTCAATGCCAATTCTCCATTTTTTATCTCCGGGTTTTAATCCTTTGGCAATTAAATCTCCTCCTATCTCAACCATAAATGAGCTAACGCCATTCATTTCAAGAAACTCACCAATTACGTCAGCAGCATATCCTTTTGCGATAGCATTAAAGTCGAACATAACTCTAGGGTCATCTTTCACAATTCGGCCGGATTCAATTCTTGCTTTGTTGTATCCTACAAAATCAAGAACGCTATCTATTTTTTTTCTAGTAACATCAGATTTTTTCTCAAAACCAAAACCCCATAAGTTTACAAGCGGAGTAACAGTAACATCAAATGCACCATTGGTTTCCTCAGATATTTGTTTAGCTTTATTAAGCACCTTCAAGAAATATTTATCCGGGATATCAGTTTCATTCCTGTTTATTCTCGAAATCAGTGACTGTGGTTGATAGTATGATAGTGAATTATTAAATTCATTGAATAAGCTATCTATTTCTAACTTATAGTTTTTCCCATCAGGACTAAAATATGAAATGGAATAAATAGTTCCAAATACTTCACCTCTAATAATAATATTTTGAAATGGCTTATCCTTTGTGCTGCATGAAATTAGGACAACAATAAACGACAGAAAAACAATAACTTTTTTCATTCTTTCTTGAATTAAGTTTATTAATACGGCTAAGTTCTAATATTAACAGCATTATCTTTAAATTGCAAAAACAGCTCATATGCGTATGGCGTAGCAAGAATTGCGTAGAACCATTGTTTAATGGTTGACTTCGTTCCATATAGTTTATCTTTAT
>Ga0208244_100094_pt1 | contig 124412 bp, 115 predicted proteins | sample SubbioCR12Aug_5A_FD_184828 | JGI IMG/M metagenome (GOLD analysis project Ga0208244, IMG submission 184828) | Serpentinite rock and fluid subsurface biosphere microbial communities from McLaughlin Reserve, California, USA - CR12Aug_5A (SPAdes) | ecosystem: Environmental > Terrestrial > Deep... | reverse complement strand
CGGACGGCGTATCGAACACATAATGCAGCGCCACCGTCAGTTCCACCGTGCCCAGACCCGCCGAGAAATGGCCGCCCGAAATACTCACCGTGTGGGTTAGAAATTCACGCAGTTCCGCGGCCAGCGGTTTGAGTTTGCTTTTGGGTAGGAGCCGAACATCCGCAGGGGATTTAATGATGTCCAGTATCGGATAGTTACCAGTGATTTTCATGAATTAATCCATTCTTGTGTGTGCGCCGAATCTTGATATAGCGTTTTAATTATTTATTGGGTGCCGTGTCATAAGCCGGATATTACCGGCTAACCCTGCTTGATTGCTGATGTCATGCAGGGTGGTCGAACCCCGTCGCTCAATGGCTGGCCAGGGGTCAGGTGTCCAATGAGAATAAAGCAAACGATTATGCAGATTAATAACCGAGTATTCAAGTCGGAATTAACCCGGAAAGATTTATAAAGTGGAATAAACTCCTCGTCGTGCTTAAGCTATCGAAGGGGAGGGCGGGCTTTGCGCGGTAATGAAAAGCTATGCTGTGCTTGTTTGGCCGTTCTTTCTGAATGACTCGTCGGGCACGAACAGCATAGCTAAAACCGCAATTTTGGGTTTAATGATCCCTTTGGATAATGTACAACGACAGGTCTCGCAATAAATCGGCTTCGCTGCCGAACACGCTTAAACTGTCAATCGCCAGTTCGTGTAATTCCTGGGCTTTTTGTTTGGCGCCAGCCATACCCAATAAAGCCGGATAAGTGGGTTTGTCGTTGTCTTTATCTTTACCCTGGGTTTTGCCAAGCGTGGCTGTGTCGCTTTCTTCGTCCAGAATGTCGTCTTTGACCTGAAATGACAGGCCGATACATTTCGCATAATGATCCAGGCTATCGGCTGTTTTAGCATCCAGGTCGTGTTTCGCAAGCGTGGCCATGTTGACGCTCGCGCGAATCAGGGCGCCGGTTTTGTGGATGTGCATATTTTCCAATTCGGGTACGGTCAGCTTTTTGCCTACCGATTCCAGATCGATTGCTTGCCCCCCCACCATGCCTTGTGAGCCGCTGGCTTTTGCCAGGCATTGAATCATTTTGAGCCGACCTTCCGCATCGGTTATCAAGGTAGGATCATCGGCCAGCAATTTGAAGGCCAGCGCTTGCAAGGCATCCCCGGTCAGAATGGCGGTGGCTTCATCAAATGCTATGTGGCAGGTCGCTTTGCCACGTCTTAAGTCATCATCATCCATGGCGGGCAGATCGTCGTGGATTAACGAATACACATGAATCAATTCGACTGCACAAGCTGCGCCGTCCAGACCCTCGGGTGCCAGACCCAGGGTTTTACCGGTACAGTAAGTCAGCATCGGTCGCATCCGTTTGCCGCCATCGAGAACACAATAGCGCATGGCTTCATGTAATTTTTTGGGCAAGACGTTTTCACTGGGTAAACGTTTTTCCAGGGCACGCTCTACGCGATTTTGACAAAAAATAAGGTATTCTTTCAGTGCATTACTCATCGGTAAAGGGCTCCAGGGTTTGCTTGCCGTTTTTTTCTAATAAAATCTGAACTTTTTGTTCGGCTTCCTGTAAGGCTTTTTGGCAGGTACGGGTCAGATTGACGCCGCGTTCGAACGATTGTAAAGCCTCTTCCAAAGGCAGATCACCTTTCTCCATTTGCTCGACCAGTTTTTCCAGTTCGGCTAAGGATTCTTCGAAGAGGCTTGTGGATTTTTTTTTCGGCATGTAGATAAAAATGAATTGATGATACGATGTTCTAATTAAACAACGCATTATATATGAATTTGGACAGCGAGTGATTAGGAAGTATGAGTAATGATTATAATGCCGCCGCGATTGAGGTTCTTAGCGGTTTAGAGCCGGTTCGTAAACGTCCCGGTATGTATACGGATACCACAAGACCGAATCATTTGGTCCAGGAAGTGGTCGATAACAGCGTAGACGAAGCGATTGCCGGTTTTGCCAACAATATCGAGGTGGTTTTGGCTAAGGATGGTGGCATTCTGGTCAGCGACAACGGCCGAGGCATGCCGGTAGATATTCATCCCGAGCAGGGTATTCCCGGTGTTGAAGTCATTCTGACTCAACTTCATGCAGGCGGAAAGTTCTCCAATAAAAATTATCAGTTTTCCGGTGGCCTGCATGGCGTGGGGGTGTCTGTTGTCAATGCGCTTTCTGCCCGGCTGGACATTGAAGTCAAGCGTAACGGCAAGCTGTATCACATGGCTTTTGCCGATGGAGAAAAGCAAAGCAATCTGGTTGAAACCGGTACTGTGCCCAAGAACGCCACCGGTACTTCAGTCAAGTTCTGGCCGAATGCTAAATATTTTGATTCCAATAAGGTTTCTGTCAATCGCCTGAAACATGTTCTTCGCGCAAAAGCCGTGCTTTGTCCGGGGTTAGCCATTACCTTGAAGTCCGAGGCGACAGAGGAATATTGGGAGTGGTGTTTTCAGGACGGTTTGAAGGAATATTTGCTGGACAGCATCGGCAATGTCGAATTTTGTCCTGATCCGCCGTTCATGGGCAAAATGAGCGCCGACCATGAGGCGGTGGAATGGGGAATCGTCTGGACGGCGGAGACCCTTGCCGAATCATTGAACGAAAGTTATGTCAATCTCGTGCCTACGGCTCAGGGGGGCACGCATGTCAACGGATTGAGAGCCGGTTTGACCGAGGCGATGCGCGAATTTTGCGATATCCGTAATCTGCTGCCGCGCGGTGTAAAATTGGCGCCCGAAGATGTCTGGGAAAATTGCCATTTCATTTTGTCGGTCAAGCTGGAAGATCCCCAGTTTTCCGGGCAAACCAAAGAGCGTTTGAGTTCACGAGAATGCGTTGCCTTTGTTTCCGGTGTTGCTAAAGACGGCTTCAGTCTTTGGTTGAATCAGCATCCTACGGAAGGCGAAAAAATCGCCGAAGTGATCATCAATAATGCTCAAAAGCGTCTAAAAGCCAGTAAAAAGATCATCCGTAAAAAAATTTCCGCAGGTCCGGCGTTACCGGGAAAATTAGCGGATTGTTCGGGACAGGATATTACCCGGTCCGAATTGTTTTTAGTGGAGGGTGATTCGGCCGGCGGCTCCGCCAAGCAAGCCAGAGACAAGGAGTTTCAGGCTATTTTACCGCTGCGGGGCAAGATTTTAAATACATGGGAAGTTGAGAATAATCAGGTCATGGCGTCTCAGGAAGTTCATGATATCGCTGTTGCAATAGGCATGGATCCGGGGTCGGATGATTTGCAGAATTTGCGTTACGGCAAAATTTGTATTCTGGCTGACGCCGATTCAGACGGAAACCATATTGCGACATTGATTTGCGCCCTGTTTTATCAGCACTTCAGTGCGCTGGTAAATGCCGGACATGTGTTTGTTGCAATGCCGCCTCTGTACCGGATTGATATTGGCAAAAGAGTTTTTTATGCTCTGGATGAGTCTGAGCGGCAGGGCGTTTTTGATCGTATCAAAGCTGAAAAACTCAAAGGTCAAATCAACGTACAGCGCTTTAAAGGTTTGGGCGAGATGAATCCAAGTCAATTGCGCGAAACAACGATGAATCCGGATACGCGCAGGCTGGTGCAACTGACGGTTGAGGAGGGCGATGAGACCCGGGCACAACTGGATTTGCTGCTCGCGAAAAAACGCGCTCCGGACAGAAAGTTGTGGCTGGAAACCAAAGGTAATCTGGCCGATCTTTGATCCGGCAATATTGAACTGATTTTGTAACTACTGCTCGCTTTGAATTGAGTCCGTAACCAAATGCATCAATATAAGGCTGAAGCTGTCCGGCAACGGCTTCAAATTCTTTTTCATAGGGTTGCCAGCGGGCAACTGATGAAGTATAAAGCGGTTGCGCAACCTGACTGAAGCTAGGGCTGTTAATCTGTTTGCCTATCGCCCGGCGGTGGAAATCAATTACCGAAGGGTCCCAGGCTAGCTCAAGAAATTCGAATACTGTTTTAAATGTGGCTTCAAAATCAGTGACCGCATCCTCGTAACGGAATTCAAGATAAGGGGCGGGCATAAAGGCTTTGATGTGCTGCCACCACTTCATTACCTGCGCATAAAAATGTGCCGTGCCTTCCCACGTCAGCAATTACACAGTGGAAGGTGTCGGCGTCATGGTTTGCATAAAACAACTTAAGCAGACATCCCTTGGGCGCTAATCACGAAAACAAGTTTGGCATCGGGAAACAGGCAATTGATCAGTCCCAGGTCCAGCGTGTTCATCGTGGTTTTATCCAGAACCGGATTAACGCTTCGGGTATATTTTGAGTTTGAACGGCTGCTGCACCCCGCTGCAGAATGGAAAGCACTTTATGGCGTTAAAATTGAGTTTATAGATAAAGTTTCGATAAACGAAACAGGCTTTTATTTTATTTTGATTTCAGGCATGAGGATTAAACAGTTTTAATTTTTTTTGCTTTTTACCCGGCTGTGCTTCTTTCAGGCGTTTATTGGTCAGTTCTATCAGTCTTATTTGGACGCCTGGTTCACTTTCATTATCGGTAGGTTGCCGCTGCACATAGGTTCCATCCGGTTGCATTTCCCACACGCTGCGTTGATTGCTGAGTTGAACGTTCAGAATTTGGCGCAGCTGTGCCTGTAATTCCGGTTTGTTGACCGGCGCGACAACTTCAACCCGGCTTTCGAGGTTCCGCTTCATGCAGTCAGCTGAGCCGATAAAATACTCTTCATCACCGCCGTTTTGAAAATAAAAAATGCGCGAGTGCTCAAGGAATCGTCCGACTATGCTAAGCACATGAACTGTTTCCGACATACCCGGAATACCGGGGCGTAACCGGCAGGTATCCCGGACAATCAAATCAATTTTAACGCCTGCTTGCGAGGCCCGGTAAAGTGCAGCAGTGATATCAACGTCCTCCAGTGCATTCATTTTAAATTGAATGAGGCCTGGCTTTTTATCGGAATGTTTTTTGATTTCCCGTTCTATTTTTGCGATGAGACTCGATTTGAGTACCTTGGGTGCTGGAAGTAAATGTTGATAGTTACGCTTGACAACCAAGCCGGTCGTTAAGAAGTTAAATAATTCAGTCAGTTCTTCACCGATGTTTTTATCACAGGTCAAAATGCCGAGATCTGTGTATAGCCGTGCGGTGCCTGCATGATAATTTCCGGTACCGATGTGCGCATAGCGCCGTAACCCGTTGTAATCCTGCCGGACGACATAAATGACTTTGCTGTGGGTTTTAAGCCCAACGACCCCATAGGTGACATGGATGCCGACTTGTTCCATGCGATGAGCCCAGCGAATGTTGGCTTGTTCATCAAAGCGGGCCTTAAGTTCAATAACGACGGTTACCTGCTTGCCATTTAAGGCTGCATCCATCAGGTACTGCACAATTTTTGTTCCTGCCGAGGTGCGGTAGAGCGTCATTTTTATCGCCTGAACATTGGGGTCGCGGCTGGCTTCTTTGACGAACCGTTCTACGGTAGTGACAAAAGATTCGTACGGATGATGCAGTAAAATGGTGCCTTGTTCGCGAATAGCATGGAAAATATTCGTGGCATTGATCAGTTTTGCATGGTCGCAAGGATGATGCGGTGGGTCTTGCAGATCGGGTCTTGAAATTCCGGCAATCTGAAACAGGTCCGACAGTCCCATGCGTCCGTTTACAACGAATACGTCCTGTTTTTCATTAAGGCCGAGTTCGGCGGCGAGCATACCGCTTTGCAATGTTCCCATTGTTGCGGCAATTTCAATGCGGACGACCGGCGCAAATTTTCGTTCCCTTAGTTCTGACTCGATCATTTGCAATAAATCATCAGCCTGCTCTTCATCCTTTTCAGTCACCGCGTTCCGAGTTACACGGAAGAGTTCGCAGAACGCGATTTTCATGCCGGGAAAAAGTAAGTCCAGGTTGTTGGCAATTAAATCGCCCAGTGCAACAAACAAATGCCGGTCAGCATTGACCTGGATAAAACGCGGAATTTTAATTCCGACAGGAACCTTGATACGCACCAGTGTCATCTCTTCAGGTTCGACGGCGTATACGCCTGCCAGTAAATTAAGCGACAGGTTGGATATGAACGGGAATGGATGAGCCGGATCAATGGCTTGCGGTGTCACCAGAGGAAAAATATTGGTGATATAAAACTTGCGCATTGTCTGTTGATCATCTTCGGACAGGTTTTTAAACTCTTCTATGATTATGCCTTCCTGGAGCAGATCTTTTAAGATTTGGTCATAAAGAATTTGTTTTTTAATCTCCAATTCTCGAACTACCTCGAAACATTCGGTGATTTGCTGCTGGGGGGTGCGGCCATCGACACTTAATTCACTGAGACCGGCACCGACTTGCTGCTTAAGTCCGCCGATCCGCTTCATAAAAAATTCGTCCAAATTGGAACTTACGATAGCGATGAATTTGACGCGTTCCAACAGCGGTGTTCGAGGGTCTTCTGCTTCATGAAGTACCCGTTTATTGAATTCCAGCCATGTAAGCTCTCTGTTGAGATACCATTCGGGGGCATTTAAATCGACGATAGGCGTTTTATCAGAAAGGTGTGGTTGATCGTTTGTGCTATCCGTGACAAGTTTCATGGGGCTCTATCTCTGTGTTTATGCTGACGGGTTGTTATGATTTAAAAGAATCTGACAAACAGTATATTTAGAAAATCTGACAAACAGCTTTCACGATAAGTTTAAAGGCATCTGCTCAGCCTATGTCGATTTTATTGGGTATTGGTGTCAGATTTCAAAGGACGCATTGAACCATTCCTGTTGTAGAGGTTTTTTAATCAATCATTCGTTCACTCAATTCCAAGCGAGCGATTAGTTATCCTTAAAATTCAAATGCCCTGAAGAATTATGCTTGGCCTTTATTACAGTATGAAGAACATCATTTTGGTAAGTTAAGTTTATGTTTAGACGTAGGAACATGCATTTGGTTTACCCCTTAATAAGGGTGAGGCTATAATCGCGTTTTAATCTCACTATCATAGCTATGATTTCAATTCTTCCGGATTCGGCGTCCGAAAAACAAGAAAAAACGCTGACCATGAGTGTGCTCATGACGCCTGATATGGCGAACTTTTCCGGTGTTGTGCATGGCGGATCATTGCTTAAGTTACTCGATCAGGTTGCCTACGCCTGTGCGGCCCGTTACAGCAAGAATTATGTTGTGACCGCGTCATTGGACCAGGTGTTCTTTAAAGAGAAAATTCATGTCGGTGAATTGCTGACTTTATTTGCACATGTCAATTATGTCGGGCGTTCTTCTATGGAAATCGGGATCAAGGTCGTGGCGGAAAATCTAAGAACCAATGTCAAGCGGCATACCAATTCTTCGCACTTTACCATGGTGGCGGTTGATGAAGAAGGTCGTCCGGTTGAAGTGCCTCAGCTGGTTTTAGAGTCCGATTTGGAAGTTAAATTGTTCGAGGCGGCAAAAATGCGCAAACAACTGCGTCGCGAAGTAATGGAAAAAACGCAATCACTCCACGTCGATTTACCAAAGGACTCACTTTAATTCATGGGTATTCAGGAAAACTTTGAACAACTCCCCCTAAAGGAATTTACTGAGAAAGCGTATCTGGATTATTCCATGTACGTTATTTTAGACAGGGCATTGCCTAATATCGGTGATGGCTTGAAACCGGTTCAGCGGCGTATCGTCTATGCTATGTCGGAATTGGGCCTCAATGCCGCGGCAAAATACAAAAAATCAGCGCGTACTGTCGGTGATGTGTTGGGTAAATTTCATCCCCACGGCGATTCTGCCTGCTATGAAGCCATGGTCTTGATGGCTCAGAACTTTTCTTACCGGTACCCGCTGATCGATGGGCAGGGTAACTGGGGTTCGCCAGATGATCCCAAGTCGTTTGCGGCGATGCGCTATACCGAATCCCGGTTAACGGCCTATGCCCAGTCTTTGTTAAGTGAGTTGGGTCAAGGGACGGTCAACTGGGTCGATAATTTTGATGGCTCGCTCAAAGAGCCAGTTGTTTTGCCTGCACGATTGCCTAATGTTCTGTTGAATGGCACAACAGGGATTGCTGTTGGCATGGCTACCGATATTCCTCCGCATAACCTGAGAGAGATTGCCTCAGCTTGTATTTTATTGTTAGAGGCGCCTGAAACTTCGCTTGAGGATTTACTTACCCATGTTAAAGGACCTGATTATCCGACCGAAGCAGAAATAATTACGCCTTATGAAGAAATTCAGGCGATGTATGCAACGGGTAACGGCTCGATCAAAATGCGGGCGAAATATGAAGTAGAAGAGAATAACATCGTCATAACGGCGCTGCCTTATCAGGTGTCCGGCTCCAAACTGATGGAACAGATTGCTGCGCAAATGAATGCTAAGAAACTACCGATGATCGACGATTTGAGAGATGAGTCTGATCATGAAAATCCAACCCGACTTGTTGTCATTCCAAAATTAAAACGAATTGATGTCGACGCCTTGATGTCGCATTTGTTTGCTACGACCGATCTGGAAAAAAACTACCGGGTCAATATGAATATGATCGGTCTGGACGGCAAGCCTCAGGTTAAAAATTTGCGGAAGATTTTGTCGGAATGGCTGATTTTCAGGACAGAAACCGTCAGGCGCCGATTGCAATATCGCCTGGATAAAGTTCTGGCGCGGTTGCATATTCTTGATGGTTTATTAATTGCCTACCTGAATATTGATGAGGTCATTGCCATAATACGCAGCGAAGACAAACCCAAGCCGGTGTTGATGGAGCGTTTCGGGCTCACTGATATGCAGGCCGAAGCTATATTGGAGCTGAAATTAAGGCATTTGGCCAAATTGGAAGAAATGAAAATTCGGGGTGAGCAGGCTGATCTTGAAAAAGAACGCCAAGCCCTGGAAAAAACGTTAGGTTCATCCGCTTTGCTTAACAGGTTAATCAAGAAAGAACTTGAGGCCGATACTGAAAAATACGGGGATGCGCGGCGCTCGCCCATCGTGGCTAGAGATGTCGCAAAACCGTTGGATACCACGGCTTTGATTCCTAACGAGCCTGTTACCGTGATTCTTTCGCAGAAAGGTTGGATACGCGCAGCGAAAGGGCATGATATCGATGTTGAAACACTGAGCTACCGGGCCGGTGACGGGTTTCTTCAGGCGGTTAAAACCAGGACGACACAGCCGGTTTATGTGCTCGATTCCACCGGAAGAATTTACAGTACCTCAACGCATGACCTTCCCTCTGCCCGCAGTCAGGGCGAGCCTTTGACGGGGCGCTTTAATCCGCCTTCCGGCGCCATATTTACCCATTTGATTACCGGCAATCCGGATGATTGGTATGTTTTCGGTTGCGACACAGGTTATGGATTCAAAGTCCAGGTTAAGGATTTGGCCGGTAAAAACAGAGCCGGTAAAGCAGTGATCATGATGTCCGAAAAGGGTAACGTGCTTCAGCCGTCACCTATCGTTAATGAATCGGATTTATTGGCAGTTGCGACCTTGCAAGGTCGCTTGTTGATTTTTCCGGTCAGTGAACTGCCCGCATTGGCCAAAGGAAAAGGCAATAAACTGATCCATATTCCTCCCGCAGACTTTATTTCAGGTAAGGATCATGTCGTCTCTATGGTGGTCATTCCCACGCAGGCATCCATTCGGGTGGTTTCAGGTAAGCGGCATGTGACTTTAAAAGCAATGGATATTGATCATTATTCGGGAGCCCGAGCTAACAGAGGGTATGTTTTGCCCAGAGGTTTTCAACGGGTCGATCAATTGCTGGCTGAAAGCGAATCCTAACTTGATTTTGTGTGCTTCAGTTTTTATGCGCTAAGCTTTGTCAGGGAGGCTAGAAGCCGGAGTGTAATCGCTAGGCGTGCAAAATTTGATTGATAGTTTGTTTCATAATTGGAAATGATTGTTTTTTAAAGGGAATGTTGGGATCGATGACTGACCGATATTGAGGAATTAATCGAATTATGATCTAATGCCCTGTATTTCGTCTTATTGTGCCTCGTGTTTTATTTTATAAACATTGAGGATTTTACGCCGCAACTTGTTTGGAGAGTAGGCTTATTCACTATGCAATTTACTATTAAAAAAGGTTTGGATCTTCCTATTACCGGAGGACCTGAACAGAAAATTGAGGATGGTAATCAGGTCAGTTCCGTTGCGGTTCTGGGTGCCGATTTTGTGGGGATGAAGCCCACCATGATGGTGAGTGAGGGCGATCAGGTTAAATTAGGTCAAATCATCTTTACGGACAAAAAGAATCCGGGTGTTAATTTCACGTCTCCGGGTGCGGGCATAGTCAAGGCCGTTAATCGGGGAGCCAAGAGAGTTTTGCAGTCTGTCGTTATAGAACTTAAAGGTAACGAAGAAGTAACGTTCAACAAATATTCGGAGTCTGAGTTAGACAGTCTTACTGTGGATCAAGTCAAAGAAAACTTGATTCTTTCAGGATTGTGGGCTTCTTTGCGTGCCCGTCCGTATGACAAAATTCCAGTCATTGACAGTAGGCCACATTCAATTTTTGTCACTGCGATTGACACGCGTCCTTTGGCTGCGGATCCCTCCATAGTCATACAGCCAAGAGTGAATGATTTCACAAACGGCTTAAAAGTCATCTCTAAATTAACAGAAGGTAAGACTTTTGTTTGTAAAGCAAAAGGTGCCGATATACCTGTGTCGGGATCGGTGCAGGTCGCTGAGTTTTCAGGCCCTCATCCGGCCGGTCTTCCGGGTACCCATATCCATTTGATTGATCCGGTCAATATAGAAAAATTTGTCTGGTATCTGGATTATCAGGCGGTACTGGCTATTGGTGCGTTGTTTACTACCGGGCGTTTGAACGTTGAAAGAGTCGTGTCTTTGGCAGGACCTACCGTCAAAAGACCGAGATTACTTAAAACAAGAGTTGGAGCGAATCTTAGCGAATTGGTTGCCGGTGAGTTGGAAGACTTGGAAAACCGTGTCATATCAGGATCAGTTTTATATGGTCACAAAGGCGCAGATTGGTCTGATTATTTAGGTTATTACAGCAATCAGGTTTCGGCTTTGAAAGAAGGGCGTCAGCGAGAGTTGTTTGGCTGGATCGTTCCTGGCAAAGATAAATATTCTGCCTTGAATGTTTATACGTCCAGCAAAGATCGTAAATTTGGCCGTAAATTTCCTCTGACGACCGATAAAAACGGCAGTAATCGAGCGATCGTTCCTGTTGGCGTTTATGAATCCTTGATGCCGCTGGATATTTTGCCTACTCCTTTGCTGAAATCATTAGTGGTGGGTGATTCCGATCAAGCTCAATTGTTAGGTTGTTTGGAGCTTAATGAAGAAGATCTTTCCCTCATAACATTTGCAGATCCGGGCAAACACGACTTCGGTCCTGTGTTAAGAGAAAATTTAACCAAAATCGAGAAGGAAGGGTAATTAATGTCGGCTAGAGATTTATTAGATAGCATAGAGCCGCATTTTACAAAAGGCGGAAAGTTAGAAAAGTATTATGGCCTTTACGAGATGGTCGATACCTTTATCTACACACCGGCTGATGTAACACGCGGCACAACTCATGTACGTGATGGTATCGATCTGAAAAGAACCATGACTTTCGTAGTGATTGCGACTTTTTTCTGCATCATGATGGCTTTTTACAATACGGGCTATCAGGCAAATTTGGCAATCGAAGCCATGGGCTTAGAGAAAGTCGACAATTGGCGCAGTATTCCGATGATGATTTTCGGATACAGTCCAATGAACCCGATATCCTGTTTCATTCACGGCGCTTTGTATTTTCTACCTATTTACATCGTGACTTTGGCAGTGGGCGGTGTTTGGGAAGTGTTATTTGCAACGGTACGCGGGCATGAGGTCAACGAAGGCTTTTTGGTCTCATCCATGCTTTATACCCTGATCATGCCGCCTGACATGCCATTATGGCAGGTTGCACTGGGTATTTCGTTCGGTATCGTGATAGGGAAGGAAGTGTTTGGCGGAACCGGAAAAAATTTCCTGAACCCTGCACTGACTGGACGCGCATTTCTTTACTTTGCTTACCCGGCTTCCATTTCAGGCGATTCCGTTTGGGTGGCCGTCGATGGTTTTACCAAAGCAACTCCGCTCGGTTTGGCGGCAATTGGGGGCCTCGATGCCGTTCATGAGGCCGGTTTCGGATGGTTTCAATCATTCTTCGGATTTATTCCCGGCTGTTTAGGTGAAACCTCTACTGTAGCTATTTTCATAGGTGCAGCATTTTTGCTATATACCCGTGTGGCTTCATACCGCATCATGGCCGGTGTCTTTATCGGCATGGTTCTGATGTCGTCAGTATTCAACTTTATTGGCAGTGAAACCAATCCGATGTTTGCTATGCCGTGGTATTGGCATTTGGTTGTCGGCGGTTTTGCTTTTGGTATGGTTTATATGGCTACAGACCCGGTCAGTGCGGCTATGACGGATACCGGCCGATGGCTGTTTGGTGGTTTAATTGGGGTGATGACTGTTTTAATCAGGGTTGTTAATCCTGCTTTTCCTGAAGGAATCATGTTAGCAATACTATTTTCCAACATGTTTGCTCCGCTCATCGATTACTTCGTCATTCAGGCAAACATCAGAAGAAGGGTAAAGCGCCATGCCTAACGAAAACAAAATAACTCAGTACGAACGATTTAGAGCTTATGCCGACAAAGTGCTGGCGCTAAATAATGATAGTCTTGAAAAAACGCTGGCTGTTGCTTTATCACTCTGTTTTGTCTGCGCTATTTTAGTGTCGTTGGCGACTGTCGCATTAAGACCGTTGCAAATTGACAATAAAATGCTGGATATGAAGAAAAACATTCTGGATGTAGCCGGTTTGCTGGAAGAGGGTGTTGATATAAATCAGGCTTTTGATGAACAGATCGAAGCAAAGCTGGTTGATCTGGAGACAGGCGATTATGTCGAAAACATGGATGTAGCTAACTACGATCAGCGTAAAGCGGCAAAGGATCCTGCGTTGAGTGTTGCCATATCGACTAAGGACGATATTGCAAGTATTCGTTTTAAAGCCAAAATTGCCAAAGTTTATCTGGTGAAGAAAGGTGATGACATTCAGTCCATTATCTTGCCTGTCAATGGTTATGGTTTGTGGTCAACCCTTTATGGTTTCCTTGCTTTGGAAGCAGACGGTCAGACAGTGCAAAGTATCAACTTTTACGATCAGGCTGAAACACCGGGATTAGGCGGGGAAGTGGTTAATCCTAACTGGCGCGCCTTATGGAAAGGAAAGAAAGTCTATAACGAAGCCAATGAACCAGCCTTGGCGTTGGTTAAAGGTGTAGTTGATAACGCAAAGCCTGGATCGGAATATCAGGTGGATGGATTGGCAGGTGCTACATTAACGAGTAGAGGCGTTTCAAATCTCATCAAATATTGGATGAGCAAAGAAGGCTTCGCGTTGTACCTTGATAAAGTTAAAGCTAAAGGGTAGGGCGAATATTATGAGTGCTATATTAACAACTGAAACAAAGAAAGTATTAACAAGCCCGCTGATCAACGACAATCCAATTACGCTTCAAGTACTTGGAATTTGTTCAGCATTAGCGGTTACCTCTCAGATGTCAACGTCATTGATCATGGCTGTTGCTTTAACATCGGTCACAGCCTGTTCAAGTGCAGCTATAAGTGCGATCCGAAACCATATTCCTGGCAGTATTCGAATTATCGTACAAATGACGATTATTGCTTCATTGGTTATCGTCGTCGATCAAATCCTGAAAGCATTTGCTTACGATGTAAGTAAACAATTGTCAGTATTTGTTGGCTTGATCATTACCAATTGTATTGTAATGGGTAGAGCTGAAGCTTATGCGATGAAAAACCCTCCATTGGAGAGTTTCTTTGATGGCATAGGTAATGGTCTGGGCTACAGTTTGATTCTGGTAATTGTCGCTTTTTTCAGAGAATTATTGGGATCAGGAAAATTACTCGGAATTGAAATATTGAAGTTAACTAAAGACGGTGGCTGGTACGACCCTAATGGTCTGATGTTATTGCCGCCTAGCGCTTTTTTTATCATCGGTCTCATCATCTGGGCAATTCGTCAGTACAAACCCGATCAATCAGAAAAGCCTGATTTTGCAATATTGTCTATTGCGCACGGTGAGGGAGGGCATCACTGATGGAAGCTTATATCAGCCTATTTATCAAAGCCGTATTCATAGAAAACCTGGCGTTATCGTTTTTCTTGGGTATGTGTACTTTTATCGCAGTATCCAAAAAAGTGTCCACAGCTATCGGCTTAGGAACAGCAGTAATGATCGTTCAGACCATTACTGTACCCGCCAATAACTTTGTCTATCACAGTCTCTTGAAAGAAGATGCGTTGTCTTGGTTGGGTATTACCGGCGTTGACTTGAGCTTTTTAGCGCTATTAAGCTGTATCGGTATGATTGCTGCGCTGGTACAGATTCTGGAAATGGTTTTAGATAAATTTTTTCCGGCTCTCTATCATGCGCTGGGCATTTTCTTGCCATTGATTACGGTGAATTGCGCTATTTTGGCAGGCAGTTTATTCATGATTGAACGTGACTATAACTTTGGAGAAAGTGTTACTTACGGTATAGGTAGCGGTTTTGGTTGGGCGCTTGCTATTACGGTTATGGCGGGTACCCGTGAAAAACTGAAATACAGCGATATACCAAAAGGGCTGCAAGGTCTTGGTATCACCTTTATTACTGCGGGTCTGATGTCGCTTGGCTTCATGGCTTTTTCTGGAATCCAACTTTAAGAAGGTATCGTAATGCTGGAAATTGCATTAGGGATTATTATTTTCACGGGAATCGTGATAGCGCTGGTGTTTGTTATCCTTGGCGCAAAAAGTAAACTGGTAGCCGAAGGGGATGTTGAAATTCTCATTAATGATGAGAAAAAAATTCACGTACCCATCGGTTCAAAATTACTGAGTGCCTTGGCAGAGAACAAATTATTTGTATCGTCCGCTTGTGGCGGAGGTGGTACCTGCGCTCAATGTAAAGTTAAGGTATTTGAAGGCGGCGGAGAAATTCTTCCTACCGAACGCTCGCATATTACCAAACGCGAAGCTGCTGAAGGTGAAAGATTAGCCTGCCAGGTTACTGTCAAACACAACATGAAAATTGAAGTGGAAGACAGTGTATTTGGTGTCAAAAAATGGGAATGTACGGTTAAATCCAACAATAACGTTGCCACTTTTATTAAAGAACTGGTTTTGGAATTACCGGAAGGCGAAGCGATCAATTACAGAGCGGGTGGCTATATTCAAATTGAATGTCCACCTCACATCGCCGAATACAAAAAATTTGATGTTCAGGATCAATACCGTGAAGATTGGGATAAATACAATCTTTGGCGTTATGTTTCTACAGTAAAGGAACCGGCACTTCGGGCTTATTCAATGGCCAGTTACCCTGAAGAAAAGGAAATCATGCTTAACGTGCGTATTGCGACGCCACCTCCGGGGGCTCCCGATACTGTTCCGCCAGGCATCATGTCTTCTTACATTTTTGATTTGAAACCAGGTGACAAATGTATTATTTCAGGTCCATATGGTGAGTTTTATGCCAAAGACACTGATAAGGAGATGGTTTTTGTTGGTGGCGGAGCCGGTATGGCGCCAATGCGATCACATATTTTCGATCAATTGCGTAGACTGAAATCCAAACGGAAAATGACATTCTGGTATGGTGCGCGTAGCCGAAGAGAAATGTTCTACGTGGAAGATTTCGACATGCTGGATAAAGAAAATGACAATTTCGAATGGCATGTTGCACTTTCAGATCCATTGCCGGATGATAACTGGGAGGGTTATACAGGCTTCATTCATAATGTGCTGTTAGAAAACTTCATCAAAAAGCATCCCGCGCCTGAAGATTGTGAATACTACATGTGTGGACCGCCTATCATGAACTCCTCAGTAATCAACATGTTATTGGAAAACGGTGTTGAACCTGAAAACATCATGCTTGATGACTTTGGTGGCTAAAAAAGAATTCTTTGCACAGCTGATTCAGTCGGCAAAGAATTTTTAAGTTCATCAATAATGATAAAGCGGAATCAGAACCTTAAACTGATTCCGCTTTTTTTTGACGTAGAATTTTTATAGAAAGCAGATTGAATCATTGTAAATAACTTTAGGTCCTATACTGTGTTAGGACGCCAGTTTCAATGCTATCTTTTTTCTTTGATGCCGTCAGTGCAAATCAGATATCGCAATTTATTTGAAATCAACACCTGTATCTTTAACGAAAACAGTTTTTAAGTATTCAACGGTGACTATCTGTTGGTTTATGGTTATCGCCTAACCCAACCTACAGTGAATAACTAAAAGTACTTTTATTTAAATACCTGAAAGGATAAAACAATGACTTATTTCTTAGTGACTTTTGCCTTCATGCTAATTGTTATTGGTCTTATGGCTATAGGTGTCATATTTGGCCGTAAAGCGATTAAAGGCTCTTGTGGTGGCGCGAACAAAGGTGATTGCGTCTGTATTGAAAAGTGTGATAAAAGAAAACAACTTGATGCCGAAGCAGCATTAAACAGTTCAAATTCATAAGATGTAAGCAACAGAGCTGAGCTGTGTTTCTAGTTAGATCGGAAATTCATTGCTTTGAGCTTTTAAGCGTGGTTATTGATCGAAGAAGGGCTGATTCAATGGCTTTAGGTTAGTAAAGCTGTTTTTAAAAAATTTAAAATAAAATGATAAATTTTTGATTGGAATGACTTTGATAGAAATAGAACTATAAATAGAAGGAGTTTTTTATGCTTGCAAAAATAACCGTATCCGATTACATGGCTAAACATTTGTTCACAGTCAAAGAAGACACGGATGTCATCGAAGCGATAGCCAAATTGTTAGACCATAAAATAACCTGTGCCCCTGTATTAAATGATCAAGGTAAGCTTGTAGGCATGTTTTCTGAAAAAGATTGCATGAAAGTGGTTTTGGAAACCGCCTACAATCAAGGTCAATCAGGAAAAGTGGGTGAATTTATGACACGGGATCTGATTACTGTCGATGCAGATTCAAGTGTTCTGGATTTAGCTCAGAAATTCAGGGAGACACCTTTAAGAAGTTTTCCAGTTTATAGCCAAGGCGAATTAGTAGGTGTTGTTAGCAGAACTGATGTGTTAAAAGCCTTGATTTCAATCAAATAATTCAAGCGCTTTAATGGCTGGTCCTACTTTATATTGGCACGACTACGAAACTTTTGGTATAGATCCACAATGGGACCGGCCCGTTCAGTTTGCGGGTGTTAGAACCGATTACGATTTTAATAAGGTAGATGATCCTCTAGTCATTTATTGTAAACCTTCAGATGATTATCTTCCCGATCCTGAATCCTGTGCAATTACAGGGATAACACCCCAGATGGCCCATGAGAAAGGTGTTAGCGAAGCAGAATTTATTGCACGAATACTGGAAAGATTGCTAGTTTCGAACACCTGTGTATTAGGCTACAACAGTATCCGGTTTGATGATGAGGTCACCAGAAATACCCTTTACCGGAATTTGTATGATCCTTATCAACGCGAATGGCAGAATGGTAATTCCCGTTGGGATTTGATAGATGTGGTTAGAGCATGCCATGCACTTCGACCGGAAGGAATTGAGTGGCCGCTTGATGACGCGGGTTCTCCGGTCTTTCGTTTAGAAGTCCTGACTCAAGCAAACGGGATTCAGCATCAAGCCGCACATGATGCGCTGTCAGATGTCTACGCTACGATTGCTTTGGCAAAATTGATACGGCAGGCTCAGCCGAAATTGTATCAGTTCCTTTTTGATAACCGATCCAAAAAAGCCGTATCGAATTTAATCAAACTCGGTTCCAACGAGCCGTTAATGCATATCTCAGGGCGCTATTCTGCCGCTAAAAAATGTGCTGCGGTTATTTTGCCAATCTGTGAACACCCTGCAAATCCCAATGGTATTCTGGTTTATGATCTATCCGTTGATCCAGAACCATTGTTGGAACGCACACCTGAAGAAATAAAACAACGTATCTTTGTCGCAAATGATCAGCTTGCTGCCGGCGTTGCACGAATTCCGCTTAAGACCATTCACTTAAATAAATGCCCTGTTTTGGCGCCTATCAAGGTTCTTAGGCCAAGCGATGCAACGCGCTTATCCATTGATCTGGGTATATGCCTAAAAAATGCGCAACGCATCATAGCGGCTAAAGGCTTGACCGCTAAGTTAAGCCAGGTGTTTGAAAAATATGCGGATGATAACGTGCCTACTGATCCGGATATCATGATCTACAGTGGAGGGTTTTATAGCTCTGTTGATAAGCAGTTGATGCAGAAAATTCATGACTTGCAGCCCAAAGATCTGGTTGCTGCCCATTTTCCGTTTAAAGACAGCCGATTAAAGGAAATGTTGTTCAGGTTTAGAGCCAGAAACTACCCGGAAACATTGAGCAATGCAGAAAAGGATAGATGGCGAAAATTCTGTTTTGAAAAGCTGGAGCAACACAAAGACAGTCATCGAATTGGATTTGATACTTATTTTAAAAAAATAGTGAAATTGTCGGAGGATGGACGATTAGACCAGCGTGCAAGTGAGGAATTGACCCACTATGGATTAGCAAAGAGAGATACTTTAAAGGAATGAAGCCGAATAGATAAACTGCGAGTGCAATCTTATGCTTATGCTGGATTGGCAACTTTATATCGTGTGGTAATCTTGCATAGTTTTTTTATTTTAAAAAATTAACGTAATAGACCCTTCTGATGATTTTACTGATATTTCTTTTTTGAAGGCGAGGTACTAATGTTTGGATTAAGTTCAAATCATGCCGCAACTGGAACAGCAAGCATTGTTGTCAACAAACCTATTGACCAAGTTTTCAAGTTTATCGGAATTGATTTTTTTGAGAATTATCCCCGGTGGTCACCAGAGGTGCGCGAATGTGAGCTTTTAAGCGATCCGCCATTACGGTTGAACAGCTTCGTGCGGCAAGTCCGGATTGATCAAGGTCAAAAAAGTGAGTCCACATTTAAGGTCACCGTCTTTAAACCGGAACGGCAGCTGGTATTTGAAGGTGTTTCTAATGCTTATCGATGCAGCTATGATTTATTGGCTCTTCAGACATCGACTGAGCTGATTTTTACTTTTGAGCTGCTTAAACTCGAATTGTTTATGCTGCCATTTGAAAAGCTTATTGGCATTGCGGTTCAGGATGGGGCTAAAAGAACGGTAAGAAATTTAAAAACGTTGCTGGAAGCCGATTGAAAGCACGTACTTCAGAAAAGATTATAGTCTCTCCAGTTTGTTTATATAAAAAGGCGGAGGAAAATGTATGCAATTTCAAGTAGAAAAACAAGACGGCATAATTCCTCAAATTCTGACTCAGATTTTGGATGGTTGTATCAACGGTGTAACTTTGTCAGACCCTGACATTGAGGACAACCCGATTGTATTCGCCAATCAGGTATTTGAAGAAATCACGGGATATACAAAAGAGGAAATTATCGGTAAAAACTGCCGGTTTCTTCAAGGCGCTCTTCGTGATCAACCTGAAATTGCTGAAATTAAAGAGGCAGTAAAAAATAGAACCTCCATCGAGGTTACGCTGAAGAATTTTCGTAAAAATGGCGAGCTTTTTTATAACCGCTTATCGATCAAACCCTTATTTGACGGTGAAGGTCGGCTGATTTACTTCTTGGGTGTCCAATACGATGTTACCCAGCAAAAGCTTGCGCAAACAGAAATTGATCAATTAAACAAATGCTTGGCGGCTTTTGAATAATGCGTCATGACACGTTTTAGTCGGCAAGTCACACTGAAATATTCGCCTGATCAGATGTACGATCTTGTTAATGATGTCAGCGCTTATGCCAGTTTTATTCCTTTATGCAGTCGATCTGAAGTCCATGAAAAGTCAGATAATAAACTGACTGCAACCATTGCTATTGCAAAAGGGCGAGTCGGATTTTCTTTTACGACCCTTAACCGCATGGAAAAAGGGCAACAAATCAGTATGCATCTTGTTAGTGGGCCTTTTAAATCTTTGACGGGACTCTGGAAGTTTAATCCTTCGGCGTCTGATGGCTGTCTGGTATCTGTAGAATTTGATTTTGAATTTGCCAATAAGCTGTTAGCCGTTGCGTTTAGTCAAATATTTACACAGGTTTGTGAATCAATGATTGAGGCGTTTAAAAAGCAGGCTAAGGTTCGTTACGGTCATCTTTAGTCAAACAGCGTTAACTCAAGCCAGTTCCTTAACGGCATCTTCTGTTCTAAAAAACAATTTTCCCGGTTTAAGCTGTTTAAAGAAATCGGTTTTTTCAAGCTTGTCAATTACAGGTCCTTTGGCTTCCGCAAGATTCAAGGTAATGTTTGAATTTTGAAGGACATGATTGAGATTTTCCAAGGCTTCAAGCGCTGTTGCATCGATATCGTTGACTGAAGTAAATATCAGTACAATGTGTTTGATGGCGGGTTGTTTACGTAACTCAGTGGTAATGAAGTCGTCGATAAAATTAACATTGGCGAATGTGATGCTTTCATCTACCCGGAGCAGCAAAAGATGATGCCATGTTTCAACCTGATGCCGTTTGACATTGCGATAATGCTCAGTATCAGGAATACGGCCTACAATAGCGATATGCGGATGGCTGGTTTTTCGTAAATGACTGACCACCGTCAGAATAATACCTAACGTAATACCTTCCTCTATACCCAGTGTTAACACGCCAATCAGCGTGACCAGTTCCGCAATGCCGTCACCCCTGTCATAGCGCCATGTGTGAATAATAGACTTGATTTTTACCAAAGGCACAATAGCAACCAGAATAATGGCTGCCAATGCGGCTTTGGGTATGTTATGAAACAAAGGGCTGAAATAAACAACAGCCAAACCCAAAAGACTCGCCGCAATCAATGTCGCCATTTGAGTTCTGGCGCCGGCAGAATAATTTACCATTGTCCGGCTGAAGCCACCGGCAACGGTCATGCCTCCGGAAAGTGATGTAACGAGATTAGCCGCGCCCAGTGCGATCAACTCCTGATTGGCAGAAATTTTTTCATTACGCAGATTAGCCGTTACTTTGGCAATTGCCACACTTTCGACATAAGCAATCAGCGCAATAAAAGCAGCGTAAGGCAAAAGAGGGCGCCAGTGTTCAACCGACAGAAAGCCCATGCCTAGCGATGGAAAACCGGATGGCACAGCGCCAACGACGGCAACGTGCTGGTCGAATAAATGCCATTTAGTCACAATAAATGTGGCGAGCATGATGGTTAAAAGCGGTCCGCATTTACTGATCGCAATGATCATTTGGGTGGGTACCCGCGCTTTCTTTAACAATGCGGTCAAAGGCTTTCCAAACAAAATGAGCAGGGCCAACGCAGTCAAGCCAATAGCGATGGTTATCGTATTGGGCGCGTTAAACAAGCTACTGAAGCATTGAACATCGATACCGCATTCAACCGGATTGAATCCCAGTAGCGGAGGCAATTGACTGGCTATGATCAAAATCGAAGCCCCGCTGGTAAAACCTGTCAGTACTGGGTGACTGATAAAGTTAACCAGATTACCCATGCGAAGGAGCGACATGAATAACAAAATGACACCGACCATGGCGGACAGAACTAACGCATTTTCTTCACTGTTTCCAAGGAGTTTGATCTCGGGAGAATTGAGTGCGCTGGCAATCATGATTGCAGCTATGGATACCGGACCGACCGACAGGGTTCGACTGGTTCCCAGTACGGCATAACAAATCGGCGGCAGAATACTGGCATAAAGCCCTAATTGCGGCGGCAGACCGGCCAGTAATGCATAAGCTATACCTTGAGGCACTAGCAAAATTGCAGTGATTATTCCCGCGAACAAGTCATCCCCAAAGTCTTTGCGGGTATATGTTTTAAGCCAACTCAGTATAGGAATGAACCGGTAAAAACGCGATTCTGTTGATTCAGGGTATGACATGCAAGTAATGTAATAAAAGTTTCTGTTACTGAAATCGGGACCGAGGAAACAGGGGTTATCAGAGTCTATGCAAACCGGTATTGCTGTTGAATTAAGCTGTTGGTTGAGGGGGTTCCGGTGCAGGTGGAGACTTATCCGCACTGAGCAAATAAATTTCCACCTGCATGAGTTAACTATCTTTGGGTAAAAAGAAGGAAGATGAGTCGGATCTAGTCTTTCCAATCAGAGTTGATCAGGCTATACCGTGCTGAGCCTCCATTTCATAGTGAGTCAAAAAAAAGCAGGATTTCGTCCGAAACAGTATCAATTATCGTCTAAAAATTGTGTCGCATACGTGTCTTTATGAGGAATATCAATGCGATAACCTTTGAGCATCATGTGCCAGTACATCCATGGGAAACCGGTCGTTTTACCCCACCACCAGATAAAGCGGTTTTGTCTTGGATCTAGAATGGGAAATGACGGCGTCACTTTGCCTCCATAAGAAAATTCAGCGAGCATGACAGTGCTAAGTGAAGTTGTTAAAGGACAAGAGCCGTAACCGTCATATTTATCGGATAAGGCTTTACCGCTGATCAAATTCAGTATGTTGTCAACGACAACCGGAACTTGTTTGCGAATCGCAGCCGCAGTTTTTGCGTTAGGTGTTGACCCCGCGTCACCTAGTCCGAAGATATTGCTGTATCGATTGTGTTGCAGGGTTTTTTCATGCAGATCCACCCATCCTGCAGGATTAGCCAGTGGGCTGTTTTTAATAAAATCAGGGGCACTTTGGGGTGGTGTGACATGGATCATGTCGAATTGTTTGGATACACGCGTCTTATTGCCGTCTGCATCGGTTTTTTCAAAGAAAGCGATTTTTGCAGGCCCGTCAATAGCGACCAGATTATGCTGAAAATGCGTTTTAATACCGTAGTCTGCAACCACTTTATCCAAAGCTTTTGCAAAAAATGGAATGCCGAACATCGCCGGTCCTGCATTGCAGAACTCAACAGATATTTTATCGAGGATGCCTTTTTTGCGAAAACGATCGGAAGCCAGATACATGATTTTTTGGGGTGCACCGGCACATTTGATGGGCATGACAGGCTGGGTAAACAAAGCCGTGCCGGATTGCAGATTCCGGATGCACTCCCAGGTATATTCTACAGTTTCAGCCGAATAGTTACTGCACACGCCATTGTGGTTCAGTGTTTCCTTGAGTCCTTCTATTTTTTGCCAATCCAGCTGAAGTCCGGGACAGACAACCAGATAGTCATAACTGAGGGAAGTGCCGGAACGCAAAGTGACTGTATTGGCATCCGGTTGAAATGTCTCGGCATAATCTTTGATCCAGGTAACGCTTGGGTGAATCAGATCGGCCTCTTTGCGCGAGGTTTTAGCCATGGTATAAGCGCCGCCGCCGATTATGGTAAATCCCGGTTGATAATAATGAATTTCGGAAGGCTCAATCAAAGCGATATCGATTGAACTGTTTTGCCTTCGCATGTTGTTTGCGACAGATACGCCGGCAGCGCCTCCGCCTACGATCAAGACAGTATGGTGTTGAGTTGACATGAATTCCTCCAAACTTTTGTGGTGAGTTATGACGTGGCTTTATCTCTGTAAGCCTTATAGTTTTGTAAGCCGGATTGCCTTTGACCCATTGGGGACTGTCGGTATATCCGGCTTTTATTGCCGACGACAGAGATTAGAGTCCTAGGCGCATTTTTGCCAGGCTTCATAACCTCCGGCCATTGATAATACGTTTTTATAGCCCAGGTTTTGTAGCGTTAACGCGGCAAGTGCCGAACGGTTTCCGCTGCGACAATAGACCAAAACTGGTTTTGACTTATCAGCAAGATCAGGCTGGCTACCAATTTTAAATTCCAGTAGACCGCGCGGTATCGGTAACGCATTATCCAGATGGCCGACGGCATATTCGCTTTCTTCGCGCGTATCTATAATGACGACATTACCTTCAGCAATCAACTGTTTGGATTTTTCAACATTGATTTCAGTAATCTGCTGTTTGGCGGAATCGACCATTTCCTGAGTCGATGATTCGTTTCTGAGCGGACGCGTAGCTTCTCTTTGCGAAATGGCGTCTTGCCGTTCATTTTCCTCCAATCCGCAGTAACGGTTAGCGGGAACCGCTTCATCAATAAGCCGTGGTTTGGGCAAGTTGAGATTGTTCATGATCTCGATGAATTCCTCTCGCGATTTTCCGGCCAATCGAGGGTTGGTTGTGCGTTCCTGCATGATGTTGCTGACCCAGCGTCCCTGGTAATCATGACCCGGATACACCAGCGTGTCATCGGGTAAGGTAAATAAGCGTTGAGTGATGCAGTCATACAAAGCGCCTGCGTCTCCCCCTTGAAAATCGGTGCGTCCACAACCGCCTATGAATAAAGAATCACCGGTGAACACGCGGTCACGCCATAAAAATGAAATACTGCCTTTGGTGTGTCCGGGGGTCGCAATGACTTTAATTTTTTCATTTTTTCCGAATTCAAAAACATCCCCGTCCTGGATTTGAATATCGGCTGTTTCTGCGCCGCACAGTTGACTCACGGCAGTTTCAGTTCCGAGTTTTTGACGAAGCAAGCCGCTTGCCGTAATGTGGTCGGCATGCACATGCGTTTCCAGCGTATATTTCAACTTCAAGCCATGCTCATCCAGCAATCCGAGGTATTCATCGATGCATGTGTTGACCGGATCGATGATCACGGCTTCCTTGGCGTCGGTATCAGCGATTAAGTAAGTGTAAGTCCAGGTTTCGGGGTCGAATAATTGTTTAAAAAGCATGATGTGTCTCCTGTAGTTATTCTTCTAATTTCAAAGCTCTAAACTGCTTTTAAATAACAAAGCAATAGTAATGCCATAAGTTGAGATTTATGTAAGTAATTGAAATTAAATGGCAAGTTAAAGTTATGATAATGTGGCATGTAAAATCAATTCATATACTGATGTTTCACTGAAACATCACTGACTTTATACGGTGATTTATTTCACAATAATTTTTTGAGATAGCGTTCTTTAACTTAATTTTTACAAGAGCCAATGTTACGCCTTCTATTTTTTTAAAGGTAGTCATAGAAATGAGAACTTAGGCCATCCAATTGATTTAGTGATGTTTCATTTGAAACAATAGTGTTTCAAATGAAACATTAAACTGCCGGATGCATTCCAGAAATAGAGTTAAATTTATGAGCTATCAGTGTTCAGTGAATGGATTCAAAGTAAAAAAGTTAAAATTGAGCGTAATTTCAGTTATTCTGATCTGTCAGATTTTGATTGAAAAAATCCGGCAGTCGTGTGTCTGATTGTTTGGCGATGCGATGGCTTAGCATAAATCAGCTTTAACCTGGAGAATTCTTCATGAATAAACAACGTAGCTTTAACTTTCTAAGCCGCTTGATTGGCCTCTCTGCGGCTTTAGTGATAGTGGTGTTAAACCCAGTCGATGCAAAGGAAAAACCTCAATTTCAAAGAAAAGTACTTTCAGCGCATAAAGTTGAATTACCGTCTAATCAGGTTAATGCCAAAACCATCAAGGTGACTTTTCCGCCTGCTTTTAAAACGCCCGAGCATGTGCATGAAGGTCCTGGCCCACGCTATGTAGTCAAAGGTAAATTAAAAGTGATTGAGGGTGACCATGTTGGCGTTTATTCGGCAGGTGATACCTTTTGGGAAACCGGCAGCCTCATGTCAGTTGAAAATGTCGGTACGGGTCCTGCCGAACTGATTATTTTTGAGCTGGCGCCGGTAAAATAATCAGTTTAGGAATTATTCAACGTAGTTTGGCTTGGGCGATAGCCGTAAGCCAAGCTATCGGCTGCATTACATTGATTTTGTTGTTCCGCCGATCATTTACTGTTTTTAAGTCAAAATCCAACAGATAAAATCACCGGTAGGCTGTAACTGAACTGCTTTTCCGGTACCTTCAACTATGAAAGTCAAGCCTGATTATGCCATTTGTGAATTGGCAGATTTACAGAAACGACAGTCGTTATCTTTTACATTAAATGTTAAAGATGAAGTCGTGTCAGGCTTTTTGGTTGTTACTGAGCAAGGCTTTAGAGCTTATAAGAATTCCTGTCCGCATTGGGGTGTTGAATTGAACTGGAAGCCGGATGAATTCTTCAATGTGGATTTTACGCATTTGCTGTGTTCAGTGCATGGTGCATTATTCAAACCCGATGATGGCGAATGTGTCTTTGGGCCTTGCGTCAGACAGCGTTTGGAGCCGATTCCGGTCAAAGTAATTGACGGTACCGTTTATTATTCAGGAAAGTAGCCTGGATTAGTGGGAGGGAAGCCGGAAAACCTGATAAATCCATTTCCAGCTATGCAGGGTCTGGCTCAGGTTTGGAAGTTGAACCGTGTAAAGTAATTAAGCCGTTCGTATTTGAACTATACTAATCCACGTTTTTACAGGTTTAACAGCGGCTCCAGGCTCACTTAGAAGTGAAGAGCATTTCGACGGCAGTAATAAAACATTATGTAGTGCCGAAAAGTTTTGCTTCATTCAAGCTATTCGGAGTTTGGGTGTAAAGCCTTTCCTTGATTTTCAACAGGTAAGTTTAGTGCTTTCTTCCTTTAAAATTCCTTTTATCAAGTTTACTGTCCATCAATTATGAGGGGTTAAGAATGGATATAGCGTCCTTATTAGGTTTTATCATCGGTATCGCGATCATAGTATCAGCAATCCTGGTGGGTGGCGATGTCATGATGTTTGTCGATGTTCCTTCCATTCTTATAGTTTTCGGGGGAACATTTGGCGTATCTTTGATGCGAATTCCGTTAGCAGATTTTTTTCGATCTTTTGGAGTAGTCGCCAAAGCGTTTTTTAATAAACGAGACGACCCTTATCAATTGATAGAAGAAGGTGTTCGTTTATCCGACATTGCCCGAAAGAATGGCTTACTGGCTTTGGAAGGTGAAACTATTACCAATGAATTTCTAAAGAAAGGTATCGGTCTGTGTGTTGATGGACATGACCCCGCTTTTGTGAGAAGAATGCTGGAGCAGGAAATCAGCCAGATGGTGTCAAGAAACGAAGTGGGTCAGGACATGTGGAAGGGGGTGGGTGATTTGGCCCCGGCAATGGGCATGATCGGGACTTTGGTGGGATTGGTGCAAATGCTTGCGAATATGGCGGATCCTTCGGCTATCGGTCCAGCCATGGCGGTGGCCCTGCTGACAACGCTTTACGGCGCGATGGTAGCAAACTGTTTTGCATTGCCTATGATCGATAAATTGTCAAAAGTATTACTTTATGAAAAAACCAATAGGGAGTTGATTATGGAGACGATCTCAGGGATACAGGAAGGTATGAATCCCAAAGTATTGGAAGTATTATTGAATTCCTATATTTCTGATAAAAAGCGTAAAGCCCAAGATTAACAGGTGATATATGGCTGATGAATGTCCTAAATGTCCTCCGGTAGGTGCGCCTTTATGGTTGGCTACTTTTGCCGATTTAATGTCGCTATTGATGTGTTTTTTTATTTTGCTGTTATCGATGGCAACGATGGATGCCAAAAAATTTAAAAAAATGTCTGATGAAATGCAGGATGCCTTCGGAGTGCAAAAAGATGTACCCGCTTATGAAGTTCCTATGGGAACCAGTATTATTGCGCAGCATTTTTCTCCGGCTCCGACCGAACCAACGGCATTGGAGGATGTGAAGCAAACGACGCAACAGCGATCGTCTACATTAGCTGAGACTATCGAAGAGAGTAAACTTGAAGACGCAGAAAAACAGCTATTAGAAAAAAAACTGGATGAAGTAAAAGAGCAAGCCGAAAAAGTTAAAGAATCATTGAAAGAAGAAATTAAACAAGGTTTGGTTTCGGTTGATGCGGTCAATCTCAATATTATTATCCGTATCGAAGAAAAAGGGTCTTTTCCTTCAGGTTCAGCGGTATTGAAAGCGGGATTTGAGCCGGTTATGAAAAAGATTTCCGCGGTAGTTAATGATTCGCCCGGAAAAGTGCATGTGGCCGGGCACTCAGATGATATTCCCATTTCCACGCAAGCTTATCGTTCCAACTGGGAGCTATCGGCTTCCCGGGCTGTGACTGTTTCACATTTTCTCTTTGAACAGACAGGAACCGATCCTAATCGTTTTGTAATTGAAGGTTATGCCGATACCAAACCATTGGTACCCAACAAAACACAGGAAGATCGAGCCAAGAACAGAAGGGTTGAAATTGTCGTCATGCAGGATGATCCTTCTTTATCAAGGGAGCAATTCCCTCAAGCGGAATAATCAAAAGAGATTAAGCCATGCAATTTAAAAACCTAGGATATTGACCATGACTCATGAAGAAGAGAGAAGACGTTTTTTCCGCATTGACGATGAAGTGAATCTTTATTACAAACCGATTGATGAAAAAATGGTCAATCGAACCAGTCATATCAGCGATAACGTGCTAGGAAATTGCTCTTTGGCGGCGGCTTTGGAAATGATGTCTCAAGAATCCAGATACATGATGTCCCGGTTGGAAAGGAATTCTCCCGAAGTGGCTGACTATCTGAAAATCATTGACAGTAAAATCGAATTGATTGCACAGGCGCTGATGCTGCAAGGGTCTGATTTTAAGGAAAAAGACACTATCAATGTTAACCTGAGCGCATCAGGCTTGGCTTTTGACTGCAGTGAAAAGTTAAATGTTGATGATTATCTTGAAATTAAAATGCTGCTGGTTTCCTGTATGGCGGTAATTGTAACTTACGCAAAAGTTGTTTACTGCAAGCCGAAAACGGATTCTTCTTCGGGATTCCCTTATGTGGCCGGGGTCGATTATATCAACATGAAAGATCAGGATAGAGAGCTTTTGATCAAGCACATTGTCAAACGGCAAATGCAACAAATCAGAGAAAGTAAAGAAGTGCCAAAAGTTTGAGTTTCTTCTCCGGATGTGAAAGTAGATCATAGTGTTTTTATCTGAAATGCAAAAAAAGATATTACAGCTTCTTGCCGATGGTCAATTTCATTCGGGTTCCAGTTTGTCGGTTGAATTAGGCGTCAGCCGGACTGCGATTTGGAAGCAATTAAGCAGTTTGAATGAGGTCGGCCTTGAGCTGATCTCTGTAAAAGGTAAAGGCTATCGATTAACCAGGCCGCTTGAGTTGCTGGATGCCAAGGCCATTTTGGCAAAGCTTTCCGGTGAGGTAAATTCACTGGTTTCGACCTTAACCGTACACGACCAGCTGGCTTCGACCAATACCTATCTTATTGAACAAGCAAAATTGGACAGCCCGTCTGGTTCGGTTTGTCTCGCCGAATATCAGAGTGCAGGCAGGGGCAGGCGGGGGCGTAACTGGGTGTCCCCGTTTGGTTGTAATATCTATCTTTCCGTGCTCTGGCGTTTTCAGGAAGGCCCCTCCGCTATTTCAGGATTGAGCTTGGCTGCAGGTATCGCAATAGTCCGGGCATTGGAAGCGGCAAATATTGAAGGCATAGGCCTGAAATGGCCTAACGATATCTACTGGCAGGGTCATAAGTTGGGCGGCATTCTGGTTGAGGTATCCGGCGAATCAAACGGACCCATCAGTGTCGTGACGGGAATCGGGCTGAATCTGTATATTCCTCAACAGCAGGCTCAAAAAATTGATCAGGTATGGACCGACCTGGAAAAAGTCAGTCAAACCCCTGTTTCAAGAAATCATCTCACCTCATTATTGCTTGAACATCTTTTGCCGGTTTTAAATCAGTTCAGTGTTAATGGAATTCAGGTTTACCTAGATGAATGGCGAAGTTATGATTGCCTGAAGGGTCAAAATGTAACAGTGTTTATCGGTAACGAAGCATTAACGGGGATTGCCGAAGGCATAGATGACTACGGCTTGTTTAGATTACGGGGCGAGGACGGGAAAATTAAATCCTTTGCATCGGGTGAGATCAGCTTTAGCAGCAAGAGTTAATGGATATTCTGGTTGATATAGGCAATACCCGAATTAAATGGGCCATCATGATCGATAGCGATGTGATTGCGCCTAAATCATTGGTTCATGGTCAGGCCGATTTCGAAAAATCGCTGGAATCCGAATGGGCATCGATCGGCAATGCGCCTGATCAAATGGCTGTCTCATGTGTCAGTGCAGAGCAGGTTAATCAATCGGTGAAACACATCGCCAAAAAACTTTGGCCTTCAATTGCCATTTACGAAGCCGAGTCTTCAGCAAACGGTCCGGGTGTCAGCAATGGCTATAAAAATCCGGCTCAGCTGGGTGTTGACCGATGGCTTGGCTTATTAGCCGCCAGACAAATGACACGACAAGCGGTCTGCATTGTCGATTGCGGCACGGCGTTAACAATTGATTTAATGAATGAACAAGGAATACATCTTGGCGGAGTCATTTGTCCCGGTTTGACGATGATGCGAAAATCTCTGTGCGCAGGTACCTCCGCATTGCCTTATGATGACAAGGATTACCCCGTCGGTTTATCTGATGCGACGTTGCCTGGAATTTATAGCGGTACATTTTTAGCGGCGGCTGGATTGATCGAACAGATTGTTTCGAGGCAAGCAAGAAGGCCTCATATCCTGTTGACCGGCGGCGATGCAACAAAGCTGGCCACTTATCTTGGCTATCAAAGCAGTTTGGTGCCTGATTTGGTGCTTAAAGGACTGGGAATTTTTTTGAAAACAGTATGATGAAAGTCCTAACCTTTATTTTTTTATTGGCCAATATTGTTTTATTTGCGTGGCAGTTTCAGCAGCCGCAGCACTATGCCGGGCAAAATCAGCATGAGGCCGAAATAATATCAGGGCTTGAACCTATATTATTGGTCAGTGAGGTTAAACCCCAGCGGGATACTATTGACGTCAAGTTGACAGAGCAATGGATGCAGAGTGAGAAACAAAAAGAATTCCCCTTTTTATCTCAAGATGCTGGTGCCCCTGATAAAAATAAAAGGGTTGAGCTGCCAGCAGACAAGACATCAAGTCAGTTAGCGCCCGCTGCTAAAGAAAAAGTCGTAAAGCCGGATGTGAGTCAAGCCAGTTCTAAAGAGCCAGTGCAATCCGAACAAAAATCGGTAACGCCGCTTGATGGCTCTAAAGAATTAGCTAAAGTTTCGCCAAAAGACAGTAAGTTACCAAGCAGTCAGCAAGAAATTGCAGTATCTCCGTCTGTTCAATCTTCCTCTGTGAATGGCACAGAAACCAAGACACCCCACGCGGTTGATGTTTCGGCCTATCAACAGGCTACTATGTGCTACGAGGCCGGGCCTTTCAGCAACCAGAGTTCTTTTCAGACCTGGAGAAAGTTGACAGGTATTGACGCCAAACAGATAAAACAAGTCACTCGCAATGTTGATGAAGCGGATGGTTATCTGGTTTATTTTCCGGCAGCAGAAACTTATGAGCAGTCTCTGATGAATTTTGATGGACTTAAACTTAAAGGAGTCAGTGATCTGTTGATCCATCGTTCCGGGGCAAATCAGGGCGAGATTTCTTTGGGTTTTTTCAGTAGTGAAAACAGAGCTTTATCGCATCAGCAAACCTTGAAAACAAAAGAAGTTGAGGCGTTAATTAAGCCCCGATATAAACCTAAAAAACGGATATTTGCCCAAATTAATATCGCTCCTGAATTAGAAGAAAACCTCATCGCCAGCAAGGCAAAATGGTCCGGTAATCATCCTGAGATACAAATATCCGTTTCTAATCAATGTGCCGTCAAAAGTCCCTAAAGGGGCTATAACACGCCTAATCTGATCGAAAAAACGTCTAATATACAGAAGCAGAGGGTGTGTTCGGCGTGGAGCTCGGCAGTATGAAAGAAGAAATATTCTGTGTGACATTTTATTCAATTATTTCATGACTGTTACTGAAAGGGTATAAAAACCCTGAAGATTGAAAGTCGTTAGTTATAAATCATCTACTCATTTTCCGTTACGCTGTAAAATGTCATTTGACCTTCAATTGGATTCTTTTACGAAATGACGACGAAATTAAATTTTGATGTAATTGTTGTGGGTGGCGGGATGGTGGGTGCTGCAGTGGCCTGTGCCTTGGGCGGTAGTTCGCTTTCGGTTGCGGTAATTGAGCAAATGGAGCCTCAGTCATTTGCCAAGGACCAGTCTCACGATCTCAGGGTTTCCGCGCTCAGTATTGCGTCCAAACGCATTCTGGAGACCTTAGGCGCATGGCAGGGCGTAATTTCCAGGCGGTATTGCCCATTCCGGCGTATGAGGGTTTGGGAGACTGCGGGCGATACAGAGTTTTGCAGCGATGACATCGGTTATTCAGAGCTGGGTTTCATCGTTGAAAATAGAATTACCCAACTGGCGCTACTGGAGCGGTTAAAGGATTTTTCCAATGTGACGCTCATCTGTCCGGCAGCCATTAAAAACATTGAATACGATCCTTTAGCTTCGGTGGAATGTTCAACCATTGTCCTTGACGATGGTCGTGAAATAACCGCAAAGCTTGTCGTGGCTGCTGATGGGGGGCAATCCAGAATCCGTCAAAAAGTCGGTCTGGGCGTTACCAGTTGGGACTACAAGCAGCATGCTATGGTCATTTATGTGGAAACACATTATCCACAGCAAGATATTACATGGCAGCGTTTTCTGCCTTCCGGTCCTCAGGCCTTTCTTCCGTTGAACGGTCCTTTTGCTTCATTGGTTTGGTACAACTCGGTTGATGAGATTCAGCGCTTGAAATCGCTTCCTCATGCACAATTGATGGTCGAGTTGAAAGAGGCTTTCCCGGAATGCTTGGGTGACTTAAAAGCTATTCTCGGCACGGCCAGTTTCCCTTTAAAAAGGCAGCACGCGCAAGATTATGTCAAACAAGGTATCGCCCTGGTGGGTGATGCAGCGCATATGATCAATCCTTTGGCCGGGCAAGGTGTCAATATCGGCTTGCTGGATGCGGCCGCTTTAGGCGAAGTGGTGCTGGATGCTTATCGAAGCGGAGAGTTTATCGGTGATATCCAGGTACTGAAGCGTTATGAAAAAACGCGTAAGCTCGAAAATCTGCGCATGATGACGGTGATGGATGCTTTTTATCAGATTTTCAGCAATAAAATATTGCCGTTAAAGATAATTAGAAATTTTGGCTTGGGTTTGGCGGGCCGTATCAAGCCGGCAAAAAACAAAGTCATGCGATATGCAATGGGGTTGGAAGGGGATCTTCCCAAGCTGGCCAGAGGTGAGCCGATTCTTTAACTAGCTCGTTATTGGCGTAAACGACTGGTAAATCAATCGTCCGGGTCATTTAAGTTGGCATAATATTTATGAAAGGTCTGGCACATTCGTGTGCCAGACCTCTGTTGAAAGATGAAGTTACGACTGTGTTCGGCCTATTAGTCCACCTACAAATTTGAATATCAACTCTCTGTAGACAAACAGCAAATAAGCCAGGATACCTAGAACAAAGCCGGATATTAAGCGGCCTATAAAGGAAGGCTCATTTCCAGTTTGTGACGCAATTTGTTGTCCACCAGGTCCGACTACTTCAGTCATGACTGCCACTTTTCCCGGTTTATAATCCGCGTTCAAATCAGGTAAGCCCAGGCTTTTCCATGAGTCGTAGTCTTGCCACATGGGGTACGTTCTTTTCCAGAATTCTTTGGTGAAATAAGGCGCCAGACTCATACCGTGTGCTTTGGGTATGCCTCTTTCGTCAATGTAGTCTTTGTAGACAACCAGACTGATATCTCCGCCTTCACCCACTCCATCCGTAGTAAACGCCTTTTCGACATGGTCATGAAACATCCAAATGCCCTCGCCAAAGCTGTGCAGTCCGTCATCCGTCCCATCCAGTTCCAGATCGAGTCTTTGAGCCGGTGTGATGCCGTGAACGTCTCGGGTTATATAAGAACCGGGGCCATTGTCTACGCCGTCATAATGAGTAATTGTCGGTTTGTGGCCATGTATATGCATCGCCAAGGTTTCAGTTCCGCCATTCAAGATTCTTAATTTTACTTTTTCACCCACGCCCATTTCGATGAGAGATTCTCTTAGCGTATAGGGAAAAGAACGCCCATTCAGCATGAAATAATCATCCGTTGCGTCCGTGATGTCATACTCCATGTTTAAACGTTTGGCTATGATTCGCGGATCATTGGCTGATCTGGCAATATCCGAATGCAATTCCTTATCTGCGGTTTCGTAATGTAAATCATATTCCCGTTGATATTTTTCAAGTACTGCAACGGAGGGGCTACGTACTTGTCCTGCGCCTACATTGAAAGTTTGAACCCAGTTGTTCGGCCGGTTTTCTTCAACGACAAAGATGCCTTGTAAACCCATGGGGATATGGACATGAGGTTGTACGTGGCAGTGATAGTACATCGTGCCCGGTTGACGGGGTTTAATTACGTAAGTCTTGCTTTCTCCTGGCATGATATCCATTTCGCTGGTTTGACCAACGCCGTCATTGCCGCCGCCGCCGTGATCCATGAAGGGATGATCAATGCCGTGAAGATGAAGCGAATGAGGCAGATAATGGGTGTTTTCAACAACTATCCATACCGTGTCGCCCTGTTCAACCCGAATGGTTGGAGACGGTACTCTCAATAACGGATTTGCTTGCGGTTCATACAGGCTCAACGTTGACATGTCCCTGGTTTTTGGGGCAAATACCCAAAAAGTAGGTTGTACGCCGGGAGCAATATCAAAAGTGGTTGTGGGGTCGGTCATGTCCGGAGAATGACCGTTCAGTTCGACAATTTCCAGCTTTATTATGATGTGATCCGGATCGCCATCGCCATCTTCGTCGTTTGATTTGGTTATTGCGTCGGCGGCCAATTGAGTTTCCATGAGTGTATCCATGGAAATGTTGTTGGTGCCTTTGACAAAAGCGGCAATATCGGCAGGATTATCGGGAGTACAGACATTGGAAGCCTGTATCTTAATGCCGTCGGCTGTTTGTTCTTTGCGCCATTCTGGAGATATAAAATTTGAGCAAACCTCTTCCTGGGGACCCATTTCAACTTTTGCTGAAGGTGGCAGATCGGTTGCAGCGTTTACTCCTAATGGAATAACGAGCGCCAAGCCTCCGCAGAGACTGGATAAATAACGTTTACTCATAGATTAACCTCGGATGTATGCTCTTTCAGCGACGTACTTACGACAGTAGGCCCAAGTGAAAGTTTAATAGATTATCGTTATATGCTTACATTAACTTAATTTCAACCGGCAATTTTTTCGTAGTGTATCAGCAAAGTCAAGGAGGCAAATTGTAATTGTCCTAAATACAGGCTACAGAGTTTATATGAAGGCTGAATTCTCAGGCGGATCAGTCAATAAATCCGAGCGGTGATTTTTAATTTTCCCAATTGATTGGGTTAGTAAGGCTTATTGTCGGCGATGGCGCTTAATGGTGTTAATCTATAGCTTCATATTTATTCTTTAAACCCATATTTCTGCTGGTAAAATTATTTTTTTAGTCTAAAGTGGTTGTACCAGCAAGGTTACGATTTAGAGATTACTATGGAAAAAAAAATATACCCCCACGTTTCAATCCATTTGCCAGTCTTTATTACCAATATGGAAGGTATTCGCTTTAAAGTCGTTGCTTTTGATATGTGCAATGAGGGTTTCTCATTCAAATGCAGTACAAATCAACGCAATCTGATTACTCCGGGTGGATGCTTTATTCATAACAAAAGGCCTATGGAATTGGATGTCCGGCTGATTTTGCCAGCATCAGTCGATAATAATGGTTCTGAAGGTATCAGTGCGCAGTGCCATGTAATTTATTCGCGAAGAATAGCACGCGATGAGTGTGAAATCGGTGTCCGTTATTTTAATATCGAGGCAAGCGGTTATGATAAGTTGCTCAGTTTTCTGGATTCCCGGTTGGGCAAAGATGTGCCGGTAGAATCCATTCCTTCAGTCAACGCCGCCGTCAGGCAGATTCTCAGCGATACTGCGTGAAACAGGCATGCCCTCTGCGCTAATGACGGACAACAGAGGGCCTTGCTTAGGATCTTGTTTTAAGTGATCGATAGCAAGCTATTGATAATTTCATTTTCCAGCTTCGCCAACTTCTTCATATTTCTGATCGGTTTGGTTTGGTCGTCAGTAATATAAAACATATCTTCCGCACGGCTGCCGATAGTGGTAATTTTGGCGTCGTGTAAGCGTATTTCATTTCGATTGAAAATCTGCCCGATAGTTGACAGGAGTCCGGCGTGATCGGTCGTAATCAATTCGAGGATAGTGCATTTGTGCAGCGGGTCCTCATGAAAAAATACCGTGGTCGGTATTGGGAAATGTCTGGCCTGTCTGGATTGGCGTCGTATGTTCTTTTGTTTATTGATCGTATGTTCTTTCAGGTTTTTGCGTAATGAAGAGCAAATATGAATTTCTCTGTACAAGTCGATAATAGGTTCGCCGGTTTGTTCAAGGATCTGAAAGCTGTTAAGCACATACTGGTCATGAGTCGTTACAATCCGTGCATCTAAAATTGTCAAGCCCAGCTGATCCAGCGTTTCGGTGCTGATTGAGAAAATATGGTTTTCATTATGGGTATAGACGAATACTTCGGCGCTGCCTCGCTGTGTTTGAGGGCGAAGCAGGACTAGCGGCAAGTCTTTTTCATCGCAGGATGAGATGGCTATCGTATGCCAGGTAATCTCATCAACCGAATAACGCAAAAAATAGTCATCACTTGCATGTTTCCATGACGCCAAAACATGTTCCCGAGTTAAACCCAGCTTGATCAACTCTTCCAGGGCTTCATTTTTCGTTTCTTCAAGCCGGTCATGAATATTGATCGGAACTTTGAGGCCCCGGTGTAATGCGCTGTAGGTTGCGTTATAGAGTTCTTTCAGCAAGGCGTCTTTCCATGAATTCCAAAGCTCAGGATTGGTGGCCCGGATATCTGCGACAGTCAGTAAATAGAGATAATTCAAATATTCAATACTGCCTACACACTGAGCAAACTCATGGATGATTTCGGGGTCGCTGATGTCTTTGCGTTGGGCCGTCATGGACATGATCAGATGATTTCTGACCAGCCAGGTTACCAATTTAATGTCGTGTTTTGACAAGTCATGCTGTATGCAGAATTCTCTTGCTATATCTTCGCCTATGGTCGAATGGTCGCCGCCCATGCCTTTGGCAATGTCGTGGAACAGTGCCGCTATGTAAAGCAATTCCGGCTTGCCGATCATCAAATAAACATCATTACAGAAGGGGAGTTCGTTGATATGTTTATCCAGAGAAAATCGGCGTAAATTTCTGATCACAAACAAGGTGTGTTCATCGACGGTATAGACATGAAACAAGTCATACTGCATACGTGCGACGATATGGGCGAAACTGGGCAGGTAGGCGGCCAGAACACCATAGCGGTTCATGCGGCGAAGCTCATGGGTGATGCCCTGAGGCTGGCGCAATATTTCTATGAATAAATGGTTGGCATTTTTATCTTTCCGGAACGTGTCATCGATCAAATGAAGGCTTTTACGAATAAGCCTGATTGTTTTAGCTCTGATCCCTTTCAAAGAAACGTTCTGCTGCAAGATCAGGAAAATCTCAAGCAAGGCAAGCGGATTTTTCTCGAATAGCTGCTCGTTCTCAGCCTCCAGGTAACCGTTGATCACAATCAGTTTTGAGTCGCGGGTGTTGATGTAATGGTAAGTCGTTTCTGTGCAGAGGAATCGTTCGTTAAACAGTTGCAGCAACATTTCATTGAGACGTTCCAGGCCAACAACGGTCTTGTAATAGTACTGCATGAACTGTTCCACGCCATGATTGATGTTGGCATCAATAAAGCCGAACTGTATCGACAAATCACGTTGAAAATCAAATAGCAAGCGGTTTTCATCGCGTCCGGTCAGTAACTGCAGCGCGTATCGAATGCTCCAGAGTGTGCTGCGTAAACTGATCAATTCATCGTATTCCGATTCGGGTAAAAAATCGTATTTGATCAGTTCTTTAAGCGTGGTTGAGTTGTAATGTCGTTTGAACACCCAGGCAATAATTTGCATGTCGCGCAACCCGCCCGGACCCTCTTTGATGTTAGGTTCAAGGTTGTAAGCGGTATCATGGAATTTGAAGTAGCGCTGTTCCTGTTCAAGCAATTTGGCAGGAAAGAATTCTGCCGAAGGCCAGATTTCTTTCTTTTTAATGGGCTCCAGCACTTTTTCGTAAAGTTTTTGGCTGCCGGAAATAAGCCTGGTTTCCAAGAGGCTGGTCATCACTGTCTGGTCGTCTTTCGCTGCCTGTATGCATTCTTTTACAGTACGCACACTCAAGCCGGGCTTCAGGCCGATATCCCAAAGAAAATTACAAAAATTGGTCAGTCTATCCTGAATGTCTGGCGCCGAGTCAGGAGGAAGGAGAATGACGATATCGATATCGGAATGGGGAAATAATTCCTTGCGGCCATAGCCGCCAACAGCGATCAAGCTCAAGTCTTTTGCCGCAGTCGTCAGGTAATGTATCCAGGCGCAGACGAGTAAATGATCAACAAAATCGGCTTTTTCAATCAGCAAGTGCGAAACAGGATTTTGCGGAACGAAGTCCTGTTTAAGCGTGGCGTTCTTGTTTTTTATGATCTGTTTGAACTGAGCAATACAGTCGGGCTGATTAAATAGCTCAGGTGTTATGTCAGTAAAGGTCACTGTTCCTCCTTGCGAAGGGTTAGCACCTCATGTCCTTGATCCGTTACCAGGATGGTGTGCTCCCATTGGGCCGAAAGGCTGCGGTCTTTTGTGACGGCTGTCCAGCCGTCTGACAGGACTTTAACGTTACGTTTGCCCTGATTCAGCATGGGTTCTATCGTAAAAATCATGCCGGGCTCAAGCGCTATACCTTCTCCCTGTTTTCCGTAATGAAGCACCTGGGGTTCTTCATGAAAATTTTTGCCTATGCCATGACCGCAAAATTCACGTACGACCGAATAGTGATTCGATTCCGCAAATTTTTGAATGGCGTGGCCAATATCACCTAATGTAGCGCCCGGCTTGACTTGTTCGGTGCCTATATACAGCGCTTGCTGCGTAATTGATATTAAGCGCTTGGCATGCTGGCTCACTTTGCCGACACAGAACATTTTACTGGTATCTCCGTGGTAATCGTCTTTGATTACAGTGATATCAACATTGACAATGTCGCCTTCTTTTAATTTTTTTTCTGATGGTATGCCGTGACAAACAACGTGATTGATAGAGGTGCAAATCGATTTTGGAAAGCCCCTGTAATTGAGTGGGGCAGGGATGGCCATTTGTTGTTCAACGATGTAATCATGACAGATTCGATCCAGTTCATTCGTTGTAACACCTGGGACTACATAAGGTTCAATCATTTCCAGAACCTCGGCGGCCAGTCTTCCTGCGACACGCATTTTTTCAATTTCACTGGGGGTTTTTATTGAGATCGACATGAATGGATTGACAGAAAATGACAGACAATTAATTAGGATATGCTCAGCAACCCGGCATTCTACATGGAGTCAACTGAGAAGTTTATAGTTTGTAACGCTCCGCAGAATGGCGAGTTTAGCAGAAATCAAATTGTTGCACGAAATAATTTATGGTATAAAGGCAAGTTCATTTTTTAACCAATACTCACACTTATCGTCACGCTTGGTAGGGTGCTTGTTTTGTAATAAATTCAAAACAGGTTTCCAAGAGGGGTAAGTGGAGGCGTAACCCAACTCGAAACGCAGGTTTCGATCAATCAATCAGGAGAAAAATCAATGGCAGCAGTGTCAATGCGTCAAATGTTAGAAGCGGGTGTTCATTTTGGACACCAAACTCGTTACTGGAATCCTAAGATGGCTAACTATCTTTTTGGGGCTCGTAACAAAATCCACATCATCAATTTGGAAAAAACGCTTCCGCTGTTTAATGACGCAATGAATTACCTGGGTCAAATGTCTGCAAACAAGGGTACCATCCTTTTTGTAGGAACAAAAAAAGCAGCGCGTAAAGCAGTCGCCGAAGAGGCAAAGCGTTGCGGTATGCCCTATGTTAATCATCGCTGGTTGGGGGGCATGCTCACCAACTTCAAAACGATAAAAAAATCAATCAACCGTCTGAAAGAGTTGGAAGCAATGAAAGCGGATGGTTCGCTCTACCACAAATTCAGCAAAAAGGAAGCTTTGGGTATGGAGCGCGAAATGGAAAAACTGGATCGCAGCTTGGGTGGAATAAAAGACATGAAGGGCATTCCGGATGTGTTGTTCATCATGGATGTCGGATACGAAAAAAATGCCATCAGTGAAGCCAAAAAACTGGGCATTCCAGTAGTCGGTATTGTCGATTCAAACAATTCACCCGATAACATCGATTATGTCATTCCTGGAAATGACGACTCTATCCGTGCAGTAAAACTGTATTGCCAAAGTGTCGCTGATGCAGTTCTGGAAGCAAAAACAGCAATTTTAGATCTCTCAGCGCAAGCGGATGATTTTGTAGAAGAATCAGAAGCCGCTTCAGCTGAATAAGGTTTGATTTAAGGCGAATTGCACGCAAAATTCAAGAAACCTGAAAAACTATCTTACGCAACTCAGTCCGTTTTTCATATCTGTTCAAGGCGTTTATCGATTAATCCAAAGATTTGTTGAGTGCTGACGATGGGTATAAATACCAGGCTGATGCGGACGTTATAAAATTCATGTTTTTAAAGGTGTAATTCCTGATTTGACGTTTAACACAGCATCTTAAACGCCTCCTCATAGGAGGCGTTTTTACAGTTAAGAAATTTGAGGAAGAGTAATAATGAGTATTAGTGCAGGCATGGTTAAAGAACTGCGGGAAAGAACCGGTTCAGGGATGATGGAGTGCAAAAAAGCATTGGTTGAGGCCAATGGAGATTTGGAACTCGCAATCGAAAACATGCGTAAAGCCGGCTTAGCCAAAGCCGATAAAAAATCCGGTCGTATAGCGGCTGAAGGGCTGATCGGAGCTAAAATCGCAACTGACGGCAAAACCGCAGCGATCGTCGATCTTAACTGCGAAACCGATTTTGTTGCCAAGGGTGAAGATTTCATCGGTTTCCTGAACAGCATCGCAACCGCATTGTTGACTTCAGACGTTGAAACACCTGAACAACTTCAGGAAATGAAGCTGGAATCCGGCAAAACAGTGGATGAAGTGCGTCGTGAGTTAATCGCCAAATTAGGTGAAAACATTACCATCAGACGCTTTGAAACATACAAATTAGCTGAGGGCGGTGCTTCATGCTATCTGCATGGAAGCAAAATTGGCGTATTGGTAGAATTGGCCAAAGCCGATGATGCCTTGGGTAAAGACATTGCCATGCATATTGCTGCCTGCAAACCGGTTTGTGTATCGGATGACCAGGTTTCTCAGGACGAGATCAATAAAGAAAAAGACATTTTCTCGGCGCAAGCACTGGAAAGTGGCAAACCTGCCGAGATTATCGAAAAGATGATCAGTGGCCGGATTAGCAAATTTTTGGCTGAGATAACCCTGTTAGGCCAACCTTTTGTAAAAGATGACAAAATTACGGTAGGCCAGTTGCTGAAATCCAAAGGCAACAGCGTCGTTCGTTTTACCCGTTTTGAAGTCGGTGAAGGTATCGAGAAAAAAGAAGAGAATTTTGCTGAAGAAGTAATGGCTCAAGTTAGAGGCGCTTAATTCGATTCAATCCCCGCGTGACTGCGGGGATTTACTTAAATGACTAATGACCCTATGTGACTATGACAAAACTTATCTGCCAAAGAATTTTATTAAAATTAAGCGGTGAAGCATTGATGAGCGAGAAGGGCGGCAGCATCGATGCAGAAATTGTCAAACGATTGGCCACCGAGATAAAGGAGCTATGTGAAGCAGGTATAGAAGTCGGTTTGGTTATTGGCGGCGGTAACATTTTACGAGGCGCCCAAAAAGCATCTGAAGGCTTGGATCGGGTTACCGGTGATCAGATGGGAATGCTGGCCACGGTGATAAATGCTTTGGCTATGCAGGATGCGCTGGAATTTTTAGGTTTACAAGTGCGCGTAATGTCGGCGCTAAAGATAAATCAGGTTTGCGAGGACTATATTCGCCGCAGAGCTGTCAGGCATTTGGAAAAAGGCCGCGTAGTTATTTTTGCAGCCGGAACCGGTAATCCTTTTTTTACGACCGACTCGGCAGCCAGTCTCAGGGCCATTGAAATCAATGCGCAACTGATGATTAAGGCGACCAAAGTAAAAGGTGTTTATTCCGCCGATCCCGAAAAAGTCAAAGATGCCCAATTCTATCCAAGATTGACCTACGATGATGCATTGGATCAGCGCTTGAATGTAATGGATACGACAGCCTTGGTTTTATGCCGTGACAACAATTTGCCCATGCGGGTTATGAATATATTCGAACAAGGTGCCGTGATGAGGCTGATGCAGGGCGAAGACATTGGTTCTCTAATTGAACGTTGAAAGAGGATTTTAGAATGATAAGTGATATTCAACAGGATGCAGCGAAAAGGATGGGTAAAAGCGTGGAAGCATTGCTCCATGATTTCGCAAAAATAAGAACAGGACGTGCTCACCCCAGCTTATTGGATCAGGTCAGTGTTTCTTATTATGGCGTGCCCACGCCATTGTCTCAGGTCGCCAACATAGCGATAGAAGATGCACGGACGTTGGCTGTGACTCCCTGGGAACGAAACATGGTGCAAGCGATTGAAAAAGCCATCATGACCTCGGATTTGGGCTTGAATCCTTCAACGAATGGGTCGGTCATTCGTTTACCTTTACCGGCTTTGACTGAAGAACGCCGTCGCGATTTGGTTAAAGTGGTCAGGCATGAAGCTGAAAATGGACGCGTTGCCATACGCAATATTCGCCGTGATGCAAATTCTTTAATCAAAGAAGCGTTAAAAGATAAAAAGATTTCAGAAGATGACGCCAGAGCGGCAGAGGATAAAATCCAAAAACTGACCGATCAATACATCAAAGATATTGAGAAACATCTGGAAGTCAAAGAAGCGGATTTATTGTCTATCTAAAAGGATAAATATATGTCTGCTGATGCATCGACATCCCTACCGTCAGAGTCAAATCCTCGCCATATCGCCATTATTATGGATGGTAACGGTCGCTGGGCGCAAAAACGAATGATGCCGCGCGCCATGGGGCACAAAGCCGGTGTCAAGGCGGTCAGGGCCATCGTCGATTATTGTGCCCGGCACAACATCGAGGTTTTGACCCTGTTCGCGTTCAGTAGTGAAAATTGGCGGAGGCCGGTTGAAGAAGTGTCGATGCTGATGAGTTTGTTTATTTCGACATTACAAAAAGAAATTAACAAACTCGATAAAAATAACGTGCGTGTTCGTTTTATCGGAGACAGAGCGGCATTTTCAGAGCAATTACGGACCAAAATCACTGAAGGTGAAATTCAAACTCAAAATAATACGGGTTTAACCTTGGTCGTTGCCGCTAATTACGGCGGGCGATGGGATTTGTCTCAGGCGTTTCAGAAAATAGCGGGCAAAGTCAGTGAAGGCGAACTTTTGATCCAGAATATTGACGAACAGTGTATCGATCAGCATTTATCCACGGCAGGCCTTCCAGAACCGGATTTGTTTATTAGAACCGGTGGAGAGCAGCGTGTCAGCAATTTCTTATTATGGCAACTGGCTTACACAGAACTTTATTTTACCCCTACGCTTTGGCCGGACTTTAATCAGAATGCCTTGGAAGAGGCCATTAATAGTTTTAAAACGCGGCAACGTCGGTTTGGTCATACCGGTGAACAAGTGCTTAATAAAACAATTACCTTATAACAACAATTACTATAAAAATGTTAAAACAACGCATCCTGACGGCTCTCATACTCATACCCTTGGTGGTTCTTGCTGTTTACTTAATGCCGGTGCCTTACTTTGTGTTATTGGTTGGGCTGATCGTATTGCTGGCAGGTTGGGAATGGACAGCCCTGGTAGGCATTAATTGCTGGACAGGCCGGATACTATTTCAAGCCGGTCTGATTTTGCCGATGCTGGGCATTTATTTCTGGACCTACATTTTGGAGTTTGCGGCCCAATTAACCAATTTTCCGGAAATAAGAACTCAATCCGGCATTATTGAGTGGTTAGTGGTGCTTCCTGTGCTCTTTTGGCTGTTGGTCATGGTTCTTATCAGAAATACGCCGCAGGCCTTTTTAAATCTAAAAGTAAAACTGACCTACAAAGGACTGATCGGCTGGTTTATTCTGCTCTCTGCCTGGATGTTCTTTTATCGCTTGAAAGCATTCTACGGCGCGGATATGGCCATGTACTTTTTAGTGCTGATTTGGCTGGCTGATATTGCGGCTTATTTTACCGGAAAAAAATACGGCGATAGAAAATTGGCCCCTGAAATCAGTCCGGGTAAAACCTTGGCGGGCTTTTATGGAGCATTGGCCAGTGCTGTAGCCTGCGCAGTAGTGCTTAGTTTGATTTTTGAGTTTCACCTGATTGTGCTATTTGACTTCGCATTGTTGTCAGTTCTGACGGTGCTTGTTTCTGTATACGGCGATCTGTTCATCAGTGTCGTAAAACGCCAGGGCGGATTTAAAGACAGTGGTTCATTATTGCCTGGGCATGGCGGTATTCTGGACAGAATCGACAGCATTATTGCTGCGGCACCCCTTTTCTATGCCGGGATTTACCTGATGGGAGGTCAAATCTGATGAAAGGCATCTGTGTTTTAGGCGCGACTGGATCAATTGGTGTCAGCACATTGGATGTTGCGGCAAGGCATAAGGATTTATACAAAGTCATTGCACTCACTGCTAACAACAATATCGATACGTTGTACGAACAATGCCTGGTGCACACGCCCGAGTATGTTGTGGTCGTCGACGAAAACAATGCCAAATTGTTTGCAGAGCGTATTTCAACTTCACCTATTGATGGCATCAAGGTTCTGTCAGGCGCCGATGCATTGGAAACCGTAGCAACACTGGATCAGGTTGATTCCGTAATGGCGGCCATTGTCGGGGCGGCGGGCCTTTTACCCAGTCTGGCGGCAGCCAAAGCGGGGAAAACGGTTTTACTGGCCAATAAAGAAGCCCTGGTGATGTCCGGAGACCTGTTCATGCATGCGGTAAGAGATTGCGGCGCGCATCTGCTACCCATTGATAGCGAACATAATGCCATTTTTCAATGTATGCCGGCCCATTATGTTTCAGGCCAATCCGCTAAAAGCGTCCGCCGCATTCTGTTGACGGCATCAGGCGGCCCTTTTAGAACGATGCCTCTGGACAAACTCAAGGACGTAACTCCTGAACAAGCAGTTGCTCATCCAAACTGGGATATGGGCCGGAAAATATCGGTGGATTCGGCGACTATGATGAATAAGGGACTAGAGTTAATCGAAGCCTGCTTGTTGTTCAACATGAAGCCTGAACAAATACAAGTTGTGATCCATCCCCAAAGTGTCATTCACTCCATGGTCGATTATGTCGATGGCACTGTGCTGGCACAAATGGGTAATCCCGATATGCGGATTCCTATTGCCCATGCCATGGCCTGGCCGGAGCGATTCGATTCCGGCGCGGCGCCTCTTAATATCTTCGATGTCAAACATATGGATTTTGAAGCGCCGGATCTTGATCGCTTTCCGTGCCTGAGATTAGCCATTGAAGCCATCAATGCCGGAGGCGTCATGCCTGCAGTATTGAATGCCGCAAATGAAATTGCGGTAGAGGCATTTTTGAATGAACAGATCCGGTTTACCGATATTCCTGTCGTCATCGAAAAAACCATGCAATATTTTGAGGTGAGCGAAGCGGATACTCTGGAAAAAGTGCTGTCCATAGACAGTCAGGCCCGGGATGTAGCCAGGCAGAATCTGTTGTCGCTGGCTAACTGAACGCGTTGATGCATACCTTATTCTATTTCATCCTCGCCATCGGTATTCTTGTCTCCTTCCACGAATTCGGTCATTTTTGGGTTGCACGTAAAGCCGGCGTCAAAGTACTGAGGTTTTCAGTCGGTTTTGGTAAGGTTTTGTGGTCTTACAAAAAGACGCCCGATTCCACAGAATATGTCATTTCCGCTATCCCTTTGGGCGGTTATGTAAAAATGGTAGACGAAAGAGAGGGGGAGGTTGCATCTGCAGACTTGCCGTTTGCTTTTAACCGTCAATCCATTCTCGCCCGTTCCGCAATTGTTGCGGCAGGTCCAATATTTAATTTCATTCTCGCCATAGCGCTGTTTTGGTTTGTGCTGATGATCGGCGAAACAGGCTTACGACCGATTGTTGGGCAAATAATGCCTGAAACGCTAGCAGCACAAGCCGGGTTTGTTGAGAAAGATGAGATTGTTGCTGTAAATGGAGAAACGGTAAAAACCTGGAGCGAAGTGATGGAAATGATATTTTCATCAGCCGCGCAGCCTTCCTCTGACGGACTCAGTATTGAAGTAAAAAGTGCTGATGACGAGCGCCAGACTAAAGTGTTGCAAATACCCGAGGTATTACAGAAAAATCCTGAACAGCTGTATGAAAAACTGGGACTGGTACCCTGGATGCCGTCCATTAAAGCTATTTTCGGCAAGGTGCTTGAGGGTAAACCTGCAGAAAAAGCAGGTTTGAAGAGCGGTGATGTCTTACTGAAAGCGGATGACGTGCCCATTGAAAACTGGATGCAATGGGTTGACTATGTCAAAGAACGCCCTGATACGCCGATTGAGCTGACGCTCGAACGTGAAGGCGTTGAGCTCAACTTGACTATTACGCCTGAGAAAACTGAAGAAAATGGCGCTTTAGTTGGTAAAATTGGCGCCGCGGCATTGATACCCGAAGATCTGATTGCCTCTTTACAGGTCACGCATTCATTATCACCCTGGCCGGCAATGCAGACCGCGGTATCGAGGACTGTCTTTTTTTCAAAGGTTACTTTAAAAATGATGGGCAATATGTTGATCGGCAACGCATCGGTCAAAAATCTGAGCGGACCCATCAGTATTGCCCAGTTTGCGGGTATTTCTGCCGATAGAGGTTTGGTTGAGTTTTTGTCATTTCTGGCAAAAATCAGTATTAGTTTGGCTGTACTCAATCTGTTGCCCATTCCTGTCCTGGACGGCGGGCACTTACTTTTTTTTGCTATTGAAGCCCTAAAAGGCAGTCCGGTCAGCGAAAAAGTCCAGCTCGTATTTCAACAAGCGGGCATTTTGTTACTCCTGTCCCTGATGGCCTTGGCCATGTTTTTGGACTTGGAACGCTTGTTTCAGTAAATTGCTTAGTAACAGCGCAAAAAGTTATGAACGATAACTTTTTCGAGTAGTCCATTACCGAAATTAACTTACCTGGAAGAGTCATGCAGCAACTTATCAGAAACCTAATGCTTACCGGTGCAGTATTGAGCGCATCTATGGCTAGCGCCGATGAAAACGCTATCAAAGAGTCATTGAAAAAATCAATGCCGTCAATCAATCCCGAGTCTATCCAGCCTTCTGAAATTAAAGGTTTGTACGAAGTCGTGGTTGGCGCAAATATCTTTTACATGTCGGAAGACGGTAAATATCTGTTACAAGGGCGTTTAGTCGATGTGGCGGCAAGAACCGATTTGACCGAAGTCAAAATGTCACAAACGCGGAAAAATGCATTGGCAAAATTGGGTGAAGATCAAATGATCATCTTTAAACCTAAGGAAAGTAAGTACAAGGTGTTTATATTTACCGATATTGACTGCGGCTATTGCCGGAAGCTGCATTCTGAAATTGACCAATACATGGCAGAAGGCATAACCATCCAATATCTTTTCTTTCCCCGTTCAGGCAAAGATACCGATTCTTACAAAAAGGCAGTATCGGTCTGGTGTGCCAGTGACAGAAATGCGGCTTTGACCAAAGCGAAAAAAGGGGAAAACATCGAAGCCAAAACCTGCACCCATCCGGTGGATGCTCACATGCAGTTAGGTGTTGAGTTTGAAGCGCGCGGCACGCCGATGATAGTGACTGAAAACGGTAGCGTCTACCCCGGCTATCTTCCGGCAAAACAGCTGGTTGAAGTGCTGCGCGAAGAAAAAGGTAAGTAGATCCAAATTATCTGCATAACATCCGGAAACAGTTTTCAAAAATGGTTTCCGGATGAGTGTCCGAAAAATACCGGCTCACCCAAACTTGGTTGATCCGGTTGTAATTTTCCTCAAATCATCCCCTTAAGCCGGTAAAGCAATTCCAACGCCTGTCGCGGACTCAGTTGATCAGGATCCAGTTCTGACAGCAAAGAAACGGCCGGGTGATAGTCCTTACCGGTAAATAAGTCGAGTTGCTGGTTGCCTGCTCCGGCTTGTTGTTCCAGATAAGCGGTATTTTCCAGGTGATGTAATTTTTGTTTGGCTTTATCGATGACAACAGCCGGGACACCGGCCAGCGAAGCGACCTGTAATCCGTAACTTTGACTTGCGGGGCCCTCTTTAACCGCATGCAGAAAAATAATCTTATCACCATGCTCCATTGCTTCAAGGTGGACGTTGTGAATGGTTTTTTGTTCTTCAGCCAAAGCCGTCAGTTCAAAATAGTGTGTGGCAAACAGAGTAAACGCTTTAGTGATTTTGGCTAAATAGTCGGCACAGGCCCAAGCTAACGACAGGCCGTCGAACGTGCTGGTGCCCCGGCCTATCTCATCCATCAGGATCAGGCTTTTATCGGTGGCGTTATGCAAAATATTGGCGGTTTCCGACATTTCCACCATAAAAGTCGAGCGACCGCTGGCCAGATCATCCGATGCGCCGATACGGGTAAATACTTTATCGATGGGGCCGCAGCTAAAGGATTTGGCCGGAACAAAACAGCCGATATGCGCCATCAAAACGATCAATGCGGTTTGCCGCATATAAGTCGATTTACCGCCCATATTGGGGCCGGTAATGACCAGCATTTTCCGTTGACTGCCCAGGTTAAGGTCATTGGCGACAAAAGGAACGGAGGAGACTTGTTCGACTACCAAATGACGACCGCTGTCTATCTGTATGCCTGTTTTTTGCGTCAGTACCGGTTTGACGAGGTTTAAGGTATTGGCGCGTTCAGCAAAATTGACCAGCACATCGAGTTCAGCCAATCCATTTGCGCACTGTTGCAGCGCCACTAACGATTCAGCGATGATATTCAATAACTGCTCATACAAGGCTTTTTCGAACGACAAGGATTTTTCCTTGGCACTGAGTACTTTATCTTCAAAACTTTTCAGTTCTGCGGTGATATAGCGTTCAGCCCCTTTCAGCGTCTGTTTTCGTGTGTAGTAGGCAGGTACGTTATCCGCTTGAGAGCGCGGCACCTCGATGTAGTAACCGTGGACGCGATTGTAGTTGACTTTGAGGGTGTTGATGCCGGTTGCAGCTTTTTCGCGGGCTTCCATATCGAGCAGGTATTGATCTGCATGCTGGCTTAAGTTACGCAGTTCGTCCAGTTCAATATGATAACCGGGGGCAATGACTCCCCCGTCTCTTATCAGTACGGGGGGGTTATCAACCACTGCTTTACGGAGTAAATCCAGTAATTGCGGATGTTCGCCTAACTGGTTTTGCAGTCTTGCTATTTCGACGTCTTCTATTTGCGATAGCGCTGAATGCAAATCGGGCAAAACGGTCAGCGTATCGCGCAGTACCAGCAAATCTCTGGGCCGCGCCGATTTGAGCGCAATCCTTGAGCTGATGCGTTCGATATCCCCGGTTTGTTTGAGTAGACGCTGAAGGGTTTGATAACAACGGTCTATCATCAAGCACTCAATGCTGTTATACCGCGCTTTCAAACGTTCCTGCTGTCTCAAAGGTCGATGAATCCATCGGCGCAGGCAGCGGCTACCCATGGCTGTGACGGTTTTATCCAGCGCACCGAACAAGGTATATTGAAGTTGGCCCGACGGGTGATAATCCAGTTCCAGGTTACGGCGGCTGGCCGCGTCCAGAATGATGCTGTCGCTGTTATGTTCAACCTGAATGCCTTGAATATGCGGCAGAGCCGTTTGTTGTGTTTCTTTGACATAAAGCAACAAACAACCGGCGGCGGCGACAGCCACCGGCATGTTCTCGCAGCCAAACCCTTTCAGATCGTGGGTATTGAATTGTTTCAATACGTGCTGGCGCGCACTGTTGATTTCAAAATGCCAGGGCGCTCTTTTACAGATGCCGCGCCTCTGTTTTAGCGCATCGGGCAGTCGGAAATCTTCTGAAACCAGGAGTTCTGCAGGGTTGAGGCGTTCAATTTCACTTAAAAAGGCATCCAGCGTATCTATTTGCTGCAAGATAAATCGACCGCTGGTCAAATCAAGGCTGGCAATGCCGAATTTCTGTCCGTCAACATGGATGCCGACTAACAGATTGTCTTTTCGATCTTCCAGCAACGCTTCATCGGTTACTGTGCCGGGTGTCATAATGCGCATGACTTTCCGGTCAACCGGGCCTTTGGAGGTTGCCGGATCACCGATTTGTTCGCAGATGGCGACCGATTCGGATTGTTTCAATAATCTGGCAATGTAACCTTCTGCGGCATGATAAGGAATGCCGGCCATGGGAATAGGCGTACCGCCGGAGTGGCCGCGGCTGGTGAGTGTGATATCGAGTAATTGTGCTGCTTTTGCTGCATCTTCAAAGAACAGCTCGTAAAAATCGCCCATGCGATAAAAAAGCAAGGTATCCGGATGTTCCGCTTTGATGCGCAGATATTGCTGCATCATCGGGGTATGAGACGGCGTCGGTGAGACTGATGGCGTGATTTCTGAATCGATATTGTCGAGGGTCATGGGCAAGAAAAAGTTGTAAAGCCGGTCTTATAAAAGATGCATAACATGAGTTGAAGGATTAAAGTGACTCCATCCTCAATAAGAGGTTTATTTTAACATGATGGGATTGCCGGTTGGGCGGTCTTTGACACAACGTAAAATGATAACGAAATCCTGCTCAATTTAGGGTGGGGTCTTTCCGGCCGGGTAATGATAAAACCATGAGTAGTTCTTGCTTAAATCTGTTATTGCTGTCGTATGGCCATGATCCGTTTGAAGGGTATGACGGTTTACAACGTCATGATTTTGAGATTCAACGCTACCGGCTTACTCCCGCCTTTATCTGTGGGGCTGATTTTTCTGCGTTTAATTTGGTGGGACTTGATGGATTAATGCCCCCCGAAGCTATTCTCGAACTTTTGCAGACGCAGCAAAAAAAGGAAACGAGTAAATTTATTATTTTTAATTTGCAGGAAAATATTCACAATGCCGTTAATTATCTTCAGGCCGGTGCTCACGGAATTTTGACAGGTAAACATGAACAGCAAGAAGTGGCCGATATTTTTCAGGCGGTACACCAGGGAGCTATTTATATCGATAACGACGTGGCTCAGAAGTTGGCCATGCGGCATATCAAGAAGATTTTGGAACCCTTTGATACGCTAAGTTCCAGGGAATTTGATGTGTTTTGCCTGATTGCCGAGGATTTCCCGATCACGTACATTGCCAATCAACTGACTATTTCTTTAAAAACTGTATTTAATTGTCAAACGGCTATTCGGCGCAAATTAAATGTCCAACATAATGAGCAATTCAAGCTTATCGCTAAAAACAATGGACTGATTTAAGTGTCACGGTTAGAATTCCCGAAAATCGGGAATAATTCCTGATACCTCATTCTAAATCGCCTGGAGTCCAAAATGAAAAAACAACTAATCAGTGCTGCCATGTTGCTGAGTTTTAACGCTGGAATGCCTGTCTCGGCGGCAGGTGATCAGGCTCTGGAAGAGTGTCTGGCAGCGGTAAAGAAAGACAAAGCCGGAACCGTGTTAAAACTGGAAAAGCTGAATGTGTCCGGTAAACCTTTTTACGAAGTTGAAGTTAAAGATGCTAACGGGTTTGAATGGGAATTTATGTGCGATGCCTCAACCGGCAAAATAACAGAAACGGAAAGTGAGGTTGCTGATCCAAAAAGTCAGGCATTCAATCAAAAAGCTAAAATTACTGAAGAAGATGCTGCCGCGATAGCTTTAAAAGCTCATCCAGGAAAAATTGAAGAAGTCGAATATGAAATTGAAAAGGATGGCAGCGCCTCATTCGAATTCGACATAGTCAACGATAAGGGCGTGGAAACTAAAGTGGAAGTTGATGCCGCAACTGGAAAAATCATTGAAGTCTCCATTGAAGAATGGGAAATCGGTGAGGAGTCAGACGAAAAAAGATAAGCGATTTATTAATTAAAGCAATGCTAAGTTTCTGTTAACGGTACTTTTTCTCCTTGAGAGCGCCGGTAACAGAACAGTTAAGATGAGTTGAATAATTGCTTTTTCTTCAGGTTTCAAATTCCAAACGCAGGGTAGTCGGAGGATCAATGATCACTGTAAGTCGTTTTACAGTGATTTTGTTCATCACAGATTACTGTTTTCTTCCACGTCGGTTTGGCTTTCTTCTCAGCGGCTATGGCTTCTTGAGGTAGAGCCGGTAAGTCAGTATTTTCAGGTAAAGCCGAGGCTAATCCGCTTTCAATTTCAGCAATTTCTTCTGTTCTGTTATAGGCAACCAAGGTCAGCGTATTTCCATTTTGAGTGATATGAAAATACTTCAATGTATTCATGCCAATCAATACCTCGGTCAGATGCTGATTAATATGAGCATCAAGATTGCTTATTTCCGCGTTACCCATTTTCAGGGTATCTATTCGGGTTTGATGATCAAGAACCTGTCCACCCGCTGTATGAGTAGGAACCAGGTTTCCTAAAGGCAGTCCGGCTGTTTTTGCCATGTTGGCAGGAATCGAGGTGGTAGTCGCTCCGGTGTCGATCAAAAAGGGCATGGCGACATTGTTTATCAGCACTGTTCCTCTGAAATGTCCTTGTCGATCCGTCTTCAAAATAAGGCCTCCTGGAATTAAATCAGGAGATTTATGACGTGTTATCACAGAAACCGGTTGAATGGTTTTTACGTTTTTTACTTTGTCCAGAAGACGGTCAGCGCCATACCAGAGAATGGCAAGCGTCAAAAAGGGGGATAAGAGGAATTTAAGTGATGAGCTTATTTTTCCGGATGTGTTTGTCGAGTAGACTTTCTTGTCTCTTGATTTGTAATAATCGCGGTCCTGTAATCCCATTAGTACTCCGAAAAATCAATAGCCAATTTAAAAACTTCAGCATCTGCTCGCCCCCTCCAATGTTATTGGGTGCCGGTGGTTGATTGAAAAGGCTTCTGCAACAGATTGTATTTTGTGTTTTTCACGCTTTTCGTCGGCTATGCAGTGATTAAGAAAATAGCAGTTGAACTACTTCTCGCAAGCGCCTTGGACGATGACAACAAGTCTAGCTTCAGATCCGATTTTGTTCTGTGAATAGGGTTATTTAAAAAACGGTAAGATTATGATCAGATTAATTCAGCTTCAGTGTTTACAAGGGTTTGAGAGGTGTTGAAACAGTTTAAAGACAGGGTTATCCACAGATTTTGTGGATAAATACGGTTTTAATTATTTTCTTGAAAAAGGCAAGGAAAGCTTTTTTTATCAGAAAGGTTTTGATCAAAGCAGAATAAATTGCGTCTACGTATTTAGCCTGTGAGCATCGCCTGTCTTGATGATCTTAGTTTCAAGGCAAGTTGAGGATCGTCGGTGATCATCATCGCCACGTTGAGATCCAATGCCCTCTGTATTTCCGCCTCGCTGTTGCAGGTATAGGTCACGACCGTTTTGCCAAGTGCCTGTAAGTGTTCGACCAGCGACGAGGTGATGCCTGTAACCGGTAGACAAAAACCGGTCAGAAAAGGCTGTCTGCTTAATGCAAGGTCAACATCATGGTCTGTATGAGGGGCTTCCAAAATGTAAAAAAGAGGTGTTTTCCTCGAATACTGATACGCAATTTCCAGGCTTTGCAGATTGAATGATGATACAAAGACATCGTCGGCTTGCGACTCACCGATGATGTCCAGCGTTAGCTGCATTTTTTGCTGTTGCCTAATGACCGACTCTCCTTCCTGGTGTTTGACTTCAAGATTCAGAGTGCAACGTCCCCTGTATTTGCGGATAAAAGCCTCCAGACTGATCAATCCCTCATAATCCGGAGCTTGGGTAAAACGCATTGCCTGCAGTTGTTTGAAATCAAAATCGTCGATGCGCTTGCCGGGCAGGCCGAGTTTATCCAGAAATTGGTCATGGAACAGAACGGGAATGGCGTCCCGGCTTAACTGAACGTCAGTTTCTATCCCGTCGATGGCATGGTTCAGCGCTCGATCAAACGCGGCCACCGTGTTTTCTGGTGCTTGTCGGTTGGCGCCGCGATGGGCGAATATTTTGCAATTAAAAAGTGTGTTCATTAGTAAATACTTGAGCTACCCGATGTTTCGTGACTGAGTTTTAAAAATGCGCTTTCATAATCAGTGTGCCTGATTAGCGGTTCTCACAGAATCTCGTTTTTTCAATAGACCAGTAAAATGACCGGATTTCGGCCAAATGTCGGCGATGGTCAAAATTAACGCACCATGATAATGCATTCTATAGGATTAGGCCTCTGTGTGGGTGTTCAATTGGGGTGTATGCTCACCTGCGCCTGCAATTTAAAGCAAGAGAGTACTTACCCTGTGAACTAAAAATGAACATGGGTGTTTTTATCTGATCACTAAACAGACGGTATATGTTAATGCGCGAGACTGAAATCGCTTGTTCTGATCGTCATTACCAGTCTGGAATAAGTGGTCACACTCTGGCTGGTTTAATTTTTGCTTGCTCTACCCTGGTTTATGTAAAACACTGACTGACGAAATTGGTCTATTGTTTAATTTCAAGTTTTGTTGCATCACACTTAAGGCTAATCATGGCAATCAGCGTATTTGATATGTTTAAAATCGGAATTGGCCCCTCCAGTTCACATACGGTGGGGCCTATGCGGGCGGCGTTGCAATTTGCGCGAAAACTAGAAGAGTCCGGCCTTATCGAACAGGTTGAGACCATACAGATTGCGCTTTATGGCTCATTGGGAGCGACCGGTAAAGGCCACGGTACGGACAAAGCCGTCATGATGGGGCTGGAAGGAGAGTCCCCGGATTTGATCGATCCATCGATTATTCCCGGAAGACTCGAAGAGATACGGCATACCTGCCGACTTAATTTACTCAAGCGCCGGTTGATTTCGTTCAATGAAAAAGCGCAACTGGTTTTTCATCGAAAGCTACTGCCTTTCCATTCCAACGGTATGCGCTTTTCGGCAATCGATGCTGTAGGTAACGAACTTTTGCAAAAGGATTATTATTCGGTTGGCGGCGGCTTCGTCGTCACCGGTGAAAATGCCGCCAGTGACCGCTTGGTCGATGATGATACCTGCCTGCCTTATCCGTTTAAATCTGCCGATGCGCTGCTTAAACTGTGTGCCCGGCATAAAAAATCCATCAGTCAGCTGATGTGGGAAAATGAAAAAGCATGGTTGAGTGAGAAAGAAATCAGAAGCCATTTGCTGGCCATCTGGCAGGTCATGCAGGCTTGTGTCGAACGAGGCATGCATGCCGAAGGCGTTTTGCCCGGAGGCATGAAAGTCAAACGCCGGGCAGCGCATCTTTATCAGCAGATGACGCATCAGATTCCTCATGAGACGTCGGGAGTTCCTGTCGGTACGCTGGACTGGGTTAACCTTTTTGCCTTGGCGGTCAGCGAAGAAAATGCTGCGGGCGGCCGGGTCGTGACCGCGCCGACCAATGGTGCAGCGGGCATCATTCCCTCGGTGTTGCATTATTACTGGAAATTCTGCGAAGGTGCCAGTGAAGAAGGCGTTATCCGGTTTTTATTAACCGCTGCCGCCATCGGTATTTTATATAAGGAAAATGCATCGATTTCCGGCGCTGAAGTCGGTTGTCAGGGCGAGGTCGGTGTTGCTTGTTCAATGGCTGCCGGCGCGTTGGCCGAAGTATTGGGGGGAACGCCCGAACAGGTTGAAAATGCCGCCGAGATCGGCATGGAACATAATCTGGGTTTGACCTGCGATCCCGTCGGCGGTTTGGTTCAAGTGCCCTGTATCGAGCGCAACGCCATGGGTTCGGTCAAAGCGATTAATGCCGCGCGCATTGCTTTACGCGGCGACGGCACGCATTTTGTGTCGCTGGACAAAGTGATCAAAACCATGCGCGAGACCGGTGCGGATATGAAGACGAAATACAAGGAAACTTCACGCGGCGGTTTGGCGGTTAATTTGATTGAATGCTAACCGTCTGCTAACAGCATTTGACTTTGGCCAACTCGCTCCATTCGGTGGTGTACCGGCTGGATTTGTTGTTGATACTGACCTGCCAGCGCTGTCCCAGGCCCGTCGCTGCAACGGTGATGGCTTTATGAAAGCGGCGGTTGATCTGGTCGACAGTGTCCATCAGGACGGCAGCATTGTTCGTGCGGTTTCTATCGTCATATAAAAATAAATCGTCCTGCCTCGGCTGGGTTGCAGGACGGATGTCCGACAATTGTACGCCGCATTTTTGATAGCGGTAACCGGCCTTGAAGAGCGCTCTCAATAGCTGTTTGCCGGCACGGATAATGAGCCGGGTGTCTTGTGTCGCTTGCGGCAGAATCATGCTGGCCGAACGCTGGTAATAGGGTTCCTGGGCGTTATGCGGATTGGTGCGGATAAACACGCTGATCGATCCTGTTACAGACTGCTGATTTCTGAGTTTTTCTGCGGCGCGGCTGCAGAATTCTGCCAATGCTTCGGCCAGTTCATCTTCTTCGGTCAGGCGCCTTTTAAAACTGCGCGAGCAAACAATTTGCTGTTTGTCCGCAACAACCTCATCAATCATCAAACAGGCTATGCCGTTCAGTTCCATCACCGTGCGTGCCACGACAATATTAAATTGTGCTTGGATCCGGTCAACCGGTTGGCTAGCCAAATCCCAGGCAGTCACTATGTTCAGTGTATTCAAGCGTTGGGCCAGACGCGCGCCTATACCCCAGATTTCATTGACCGGCACTTGACGCATCAGTCTTGCCCTGCGCTCAGCGTCGGCGAGATCGACGACACCTGCGGTTTTCGGCCATTTTTTAGCAGCATAATTGGCAAGTTTCGCCAATGTTTTGGTCGGTCCCATACCGACACAGACCGGGATGCCGGTATTTTGAACAATGGTACGCCGGATGTTCTGACCGTATGCGAGAGGGTCCTTATCGCAAATGCCTGTCAAATCCAGGAACGATTCATCGATAGAGTAGACTTCCAGCGTTGGCGAGAAGTTTTCCAGCAGCGTCATGACGCGGGCGGACATATCGGCGTACAGCGTGTAATTGGAAGAAAACAGCGTGATGCGGTGTTGTTTTATCAAGCGGCTGATCTGATAGACAGGGGTGCCCATTTTTATGCCAAGCGCTTTGACTTCAGGGCTTCTGGCGACAATGCAGCCGTCGTTGTTGCTCAGTACGGCAACCGGTTTGATGGACAAGTCGGGTCTGAATACGCGTTCGCAACTGACATAGAAGTTATTGCAATCCACTAAAGCGATGCGTGTCTGAGCTGGCATAACCGTTAGACCGAATGAATCACGTTGGTGACCACCCCCCAGATGACCATATCCATTCCGTCCTGAACGACAATATCGGGATAAGCCGGGTTCTCGGCCCCCAGCACGATGACGTCACGTTCGCTTTTTAAACGTTTTACCGTCAATTCGCCGTTCAGTGCGCAAATAATGATTTTACCGGTGACAGGTTCCAGCGATCGGTCTACGACCAGAATATCGTTGGGATGAATGCCCGCACCGAGCATTGATTCGCCTTCCGCACGCACGAAAAAAGTCGCCGCCGGTCTTTGCACCAGCAATTCATTGAGATCCAGCGTTTTTTCAATATAATCGTCGGCCGGAGAGGGAAAACCGGCCGCCACTTTGCCGCTGAATAAAGGTAAGGCTGTCTTGGGTGCGTCTCTGTCAGGCCGGAAAGTTTCGAATGAAACCCGGGTTTGCTGATTTTGCTGTTGACGCTGCTGCAGCAGGTTTTTCAATTCAGGAATCATGCTTTCCGGTACCCGGATCGCCTGTGTCGTTTCACCGTAAACCGACGAGCCTTTTTTACGGCCTGCGCCGGATCTGGCACCGCCGCGTGCATCTTTGTGAGAGGGAAGAGTCATGATGAGCCGCTTTAATTATGTACACTTATCAAAATGACATACTATCACTGATTCTATCTTTTTCGCCATAACACTTAGGGTGTACCCAACTAAATTTAATGGAAGGTTATCCATGAGAGCAGGAATATTAGAATCTCGGAGATCATTCCGGTAGGCTACTGCTGGTAATCCCCTATCGCCATCCGCTTTTGGCAGTGATCCTTCGGAAAGCGGCTGCAATGCCAACGACAATAAATGAGCAACCTATGAAATCGCTAAGTTACCTGGGCGGCTATCCGGAGCCGGTTATTGAACGGGTCAAGTCATTGATCAATGCCGATCAATTGGGTGAGCAAATTTTAAAACGCTATCCGGCAGCGCATGAAATCAGGACCGACAAGACCTTGTATCAGTATGTCATGGGCCTTAAAAATGAACGTCTCAGAATGTCGTCGCCGCTGAGCAAAGTGGTTTACGACGATAAAATTAGCGTGCTGAATGATGCATTGGGCCTGCATACCCAGATATCGCGCGTTCAAGGTTCACGGCTTAAAGCCAAGAATGAAATCCGGGTGGCGACTGTCTTTAAAAAAATGCCGGTTGAGTTTCTCAGAATGATTGTGGTCCACGAACTGGCTCATTTGCGTGAAAAAGACCATAACAAGGCGTTTTACCAGCTGTGCGTGCACATGGAGCCGGATTATCATCAGCTGGAATTTGATACCCGTCTTTATTTGACGCATGTCGAGTTATCCGGCACGCTTTATTAACGATTTAACCGCCTTTCAGCAAGGCTGACAGCCGTTATTTTGAGTCTTGTTACCCGATTCATTCAGGGCAAACGCATTAAAACACTATAGAAAATAAAATAGTTAAAATATTCCTTTTTGCGGATTAACTATAAGATTCGGTTTATTTGAAACCTAAAAAAAGGCTTTGTGTCGCTATCGCGACGCTTATGTGGAGTCGGTTCGCGGACCGACAGCCGCGATACTTTTTCTTTGCTTGTCCAAAGAAAAGTATCCAAAAGAAAAGACACCCGTAGGCCGCTGCAACCTGCGCGCTGACGATTTTGCCGAGGGTTTTCGGAAGGGCTATCCCTAGCCCTCCGAAAACGAGGGGCATCCCTGCCGCTCCCCTAACGGGCTATTCTCGGCAAAATCGCCAGTGCTCGGCGCGGCCTAACGGGACCCAGGGAGGGGTGCCACCAGTTAAACCAAATTGACTATGGGTTCTAAGCAACCAGATAACCTATTGATCTATTAATTATTTTAATGCGTTTACCCTGGATGCTCATTACTTTGGACTACTTTAAAAGGCTTGAAAATGGTAACATAGCCAGCTGAAAAATTGCTTGCGACTTGATCCTTCGTACGAAGCCATAAGTCGGCGCAATCATGCAATTGACAAGCTTCGCTGTTGAGCCCATCTTTTTTCTTCATCACCACTTTATCGACCTCATTTCGGATACAACACCTTGATTTCTACTGCCAATATCACCATGCAATTCGGGGCTAAACCCCTGTTCGAAAATATTTCCGTCAAATTCGGCGAAGGCAACCGCTACGGCCTGATCGGCGCTAACGGATGCGGCAAATCCACCTTCATGAAAATCCTGAGCGGCGATCTCGATCCGACACAGGGCAATGTCAGTACGTCGCCAAACGAGCGTATCGGGAACCTGCGCCAGGATCAGTTTGCTTTTGAAAACTATACCGTTATCGATACCGTCATCATGGGCCACAAAGACTTGTGGCGGATCAAACTGGAACGTGATCGTATTTACGGTTTGCCGGAAATGACTGAAGAAGAGGGCATGCACGTTGCCGAGCTGGAAGTGCAATACGGTGAAATGGACGGTTATACCGCCGAATCCCGAGCCGGTGATTTGCTGTTGGGTCTCGATATCCCGATTGAGCAACACTATGGCTTGATGAGTGCCGTTGCACCGGGTTGGAAGTTGCGCGTGCTGCTGGCTCAAGCCTTGTTCGCCGATCCTGATATTTTGCTGCTGGACGAACCGACCAATAACCTGGATATCAACACGATCCGCTGGCTGGAAGGTGTGTTGAGCCAGCGTAACAGCACGATGATTATCATCTCGCATGACCGGCATTTCTTGAACAGTATCTGCACCCACATGGCGGATATGGATTACGGCGAGCTGAGAGTTTATCCGGGTAATTACGACGAATACATGACCGCTGTTACGCAAGTGCGCGATCGCTTGTTGTCGGAAAATGCCAAGAAAAAAGCCCAGATTGCTGAATTGCAAACGTTCGTCAGCCGTTTTTCGGCGAATGCCTCCAAAGCCAAGCAGGCTACTTCAAGGGCTAAATTGATCGATAAAATCAAGCTGGATGAAGTCAAACCGTCCAGCCGGGTCAATCCGTTCATCCGCTTCGACCAGGATAAAAAACTGTTTCGTTTGGCGGTGGAAGTTGACAATCTCGCCAAAGGCTACGGCGCAGAACCCTTATTCAAAAACCTGAATTTAATGATCAGTGTCGGCGAGCGTGTCGCCGTAATCGGGCCGAACGGTATCGGCAAGTCCACGCTGTTACGCACACTGGTGGGCGATTTGACACCCGATGCCGGTGAAATCAAATGGTCGGAGAATGCCGATATAGGCTATTTTGCCCAGGACCATGCCTCCGATTTTGAAGAAGATCTAAGCTTGATCGAATGGATGGGGCAATGGCGTAAAGAAACGGATGATGATCAAACCATACGCGGCACATTGGGCCGGATGCTGTTCTCGCAAGATGATATCAATAAATCGGTCAAAGTGGTTTCGGGCGGAGAGCAGGGCCGGTTATTGTTCGGCAAGCTGATATTGCAAAAGCCCAATATCATGATCATGGATGAACCGACCAACCATTTGGATATGGAATCGATAGAATCATTGAACAATGCCCTGGAAAATTATCCGGGTACGCTGATTTTCGTCAGTCACGACCGTGAGTTCGTATCATCGCTAGCGACCCGCATCATTGAATTGACACCGGACGGCATTAACGACTTTAGTGGTAATTACGAAGATTATTTGTTGAGCCAGAATATCAGTTAGATCAAGAAAAAGTAGCCCGCATGCAGCGCAGCGTAATACGGGTGCGACTACAATGTTGGTCTCACCGGTTCCGCTTTGCTCAATCCAGGCTACGTTTGTTTGAATGGCAGCAGGGTTTGTGCGTAATCGCGGTATTGTTCTATGTGCTTTTGCTCGCGATCAAGAAATCGCTTGATAGCCTGCGCAAAGTCCTGATTTTGCAGCCAGTGTGCGGAATGGGTCAAAACCGGCTCGAAACCTCGGGCGATTTTGTGTTCGCCCTGAGCACCGGAATCAAAATGGCTCAGCTTATTGAGAAGGCAATAATCGATGCCTTGATAGTAGCACGCTTCAAAATGCAGGCTGTTAAACTCCTCATAACATCCCCAATAACGGCCGTAAAGTGTCGTTTCGCTGTGCAGACTTAATGCTGCACCCACATAGCGCTCGTCTTTAACGGCCAGGATAAGTAATAAATTCTCCGGCATTGTAGCTGCAATGTTTAGAAAAAAATCCAGCGGCAAATAAGGCCGCATGCCGCGTTTGATATAAGTCATTTGGTAAAACAGGTAAAAGGCGGTCCATTGTGATTCGGAAATCTCGCTTCCTCGCAGGTGCAGAAAGTGAATGCCTTGTTCTTCTACGCGGCGCCGTTCGCGTTTGACCTGCTTGCGTTTAGCGGAAGAAAAACGCGCCAGATAATCGGCAAAATCCCGGTAACCCAGGTTATGCCAATGAAACTGCACATCCGATCTAAGCAGTAAACCGGCTCCCTCTAGCAATTCGGCTTGTTCGTTGACGGGAAACAGACAATGCCAGGATGAAATGCCTTGTATCGCGGACTGTTCCTGTATAAAAGCAAACAGTAACGCGAGGACCTCTGAGGGGTTGACTGTGTTCTGAATAATGATTCGGGGACCCTGGCAAGGTGAATAAGGAACCGCGGTCAGCCATTTGGGATAGTAGGCCTGGCCTTGGTGCTGATAAGCCTGAGCCCACTGATGGTCGAACACATACTCGCCTTGTGAGTGATGTTTAAGGTATAGCGGCATCAATGCGATCAGTTCATTATTTTCATAGACCAGCAGGTGTTTAGCTTCCCAGCCGGTTTGCGCGCAGACGGCACCGGATTGTTCCAATGCGTTCAGAAATTCGTGACGCAGAAACGGGTAAGTGAAACCGGTCAGGCTGTTCCACGGGTCTTTATCGATTTCACTGAGGCTAGCGAGCTGTTTTACAATCATCTTTAAAACTGACGGGTTAAATCGGAGTAAGTTAGAGATTATCACTTTTTGGAGCATTTGCGTTTGAATCAGCCTAAACCTTTCTCTCAGGCCTGTGAGAATAACAAAGAACCCATTTTGCACGTATTGCGACAGATATTCGTAAAGCCGGTAACCGTATGGGAAATTGGCAGTGGGACAGGTCAGCATGCATGCCATTTTGCCGGTCATCTGCCGCATGTGATCTGGCAGCCTGCTGACAGAGCGGAGTATTTGCCGGGTATCGAGCAATGGATAAGTGATGCCGGCTTGAGTAATCTCAAGCCACCGGTGTCGCTGGATGTGAATGACTTGGTCTGGCCATGTAGCCGTATTGAGGCGTTGTTTACCGCCAATACATTGCATATCATGTCTTGGCAGGAAGTGACGGTATTGTTTGCTCGCTTGAAATCCTTGTTGGCAAAGGATGCAACAGTCTGTATTTACGGGCCTTTTAACTATAACGGACAATACACCAGTGTCAGCAATGAATTTTTTGACCAGTCTCTTAAAGCGCGGGATTTATTAAGCGGCATCCGTGATTTCGAGGCGGTTGCGGCCGAAGCGCAAAACGCGGGATTGATTCTTGTCGAAGATCATGCGATGCCCGCTAACAACCGGCTGCTGGTGTTTCAGAAAAGCCGTTTGGAAACTGGCTAGCCGCACATTCAGCCGCGCGGAATTGGAATCCCGGATGCCTGATCGCTGCATCCGGTCTGTGGGTTAAGATTTGTTTTCAGTTGATGTCTCGACTGCGCTGGGTTTGCGCCGTTTGCCGATATTTTTCTTATCGCGCAAACGCACTTTCTCTTTCTTGACCGGTTTTTTCTCCGGCGCCGACTCTTTTTTCTTGGTGCCGGCCGCTTTACCGGATGATTTGAGTTTTTTCGGACCGGTATAGTGGCCTTCCATGCCTTTAATGGTTCTTCGGGTCAAGCGTTGATTCAGATAGCGTTCAATTCCGGCAAGCTGATTCCATTCCCTTGAGTTGATCAGAGAAATGGCCACGCCTTCATTTTCTGCGCGACCTGTTCTGCCGATGCGGTGCACATAATCGGTGGCATTGCGGGCCAGATCGAAGTTGATTATCAGATCGACCCCTTCAATGTCCAGACCCCGAGCAGCAATATCGGTAGCAACCAGGATATTGATAACGCCATCCCGGAAGAAATTCATCACCTTGTTTCTTTCACTCTGATCCATATCCCCATGCAGGCTGCCAACTCTTAATTTATGGCCGCGCAAAGGCCCTCTCAGTTTATCGACGTTGATTTTGGTGTTGGCAAACACCAGCGCTTTGCCGTAGGTTTCGTTGCTGAGCAGCCAGGTGAGTAATTTCTGTTTGTGTTCAAAATCATCGGCCAGTACCATTTGCTGATGAATCTGGCTGTGGACTTCCTGAATGCCGTTGAGATAAATCGGTTGAGGATCGTTCAGGATGGTGCGGGCGACGCCTTTTAAATTAGGATTGAGTGTCGCTGAAAAAAACAAGGTCTGACGGGTTTTGTTACATTGCTCGACGATGCTGACAAGGTCATTGCTATAACCCATTTCCAGCATGCGATCGGCTTCATCAACAACCAGCACACTGATGTTATTAAGGTTGGCGGAGCCTTCATTGATCAGCTCCAACAAACGGCCCGGTGTTGAAATGACGATATGTGTATCGTTACGGAACAGTCCGGATTGTTTTTTAAAATCTTCACCACCGGTGATCAGGCCGGATGTTATTGAAGTAAACTCGGCCAGCAGTTGGCATTGTTTATGGATTTGACGGGCCAACTCACGGGTAGGTGCAAGAATCAGGGCGCTGACGCCCAAAGCATTGAGCCGTTCATTAAGAAGACGCTGCAACAACGGCAACAAGTAAGCTGCGGTTTTGCCGCTGCCGGTTTTGGCGGCTACCCAGAGGTCTTTACCTTCCAGCGCTGCCGGAATGCAATGCGCTTGGACTTCGGTCGCTTGTTTAAAACCCATTTGTTCAGTGGCTTTTAACAGGCAATCATCAAGATTGAAATTTAAAAAGGTAACGGGCGATAACGCAGTATCGGAAAAGTTTGGCATAGATAGTTAGGGATTCAATTGAATGTGGGGCTTTAAAACAGAAACAACAGCGATGTATGGAGCCACTGGACTAGGGTATATTTCGTCCTGGCCTTGGCAGTGATCAGGTAGAGCGTTGGATACGAGGTGCAAACAAGTTTGCAACAAAAGCCATGTTAAGGTTGTTGTTTAAAAGTACCCCATGTTACGCGTAGAAGCCTTAATTATCAACTTGTCTAAAGCGCTGAATTGTGCGTAATGGATTCAGTGATAAGCTAGGTCTCGTTTACTTTTGGTTTGATCCTAAAAAGCTTTGCCTTTTGATAAAAATAACGACAGGAGTGTCAATATGAAATTGTTAGCCGGCTTTGTCATGAAGGGCCCATTTCAGGCGATTGCCGTCGCCGGTATGCTGGGTGCTTTGTCTCAATATGTGTTGCCTTTGGGCTTGATCAGTAGCGGTGTCATCGCTCTTTGCGTACTGACGCGAAAAGACCTTGAGTGGTTAATTGTTTTATCGGTGACCGTTTTAATCATTTTAATCAGTCAGCAATTTGTGGTTCCAAGGCCCGGGCTGGGCTATCCCTTGATCTTGTTTTTGCTGGGACCGGTCGTTGTGTGTGCCAAAACGCTTAAAGTGACCGAATCGCAGTCTGCGGCTATTTTTTTGGCGGTGATATTTGCAGCGATCACGGCCTTAGCCGTTCATTTTGCTTCCGGTAACGCCGTTCAATGGTGGTCGGATTGGCTGAAAATTGCTGTAGAAGGGGTTAAAGAAGCCGATTATGACGGCTTTTTAAAAAGCGGTACCTTGCTCTTAATGAACGGTCTGATCGGTATGCTGTTTGCTTTTGCGATCAGCGCATCCGTATTTATCGGACGCTGGTTGCAGGCCGGTCTTTATAACCCGGGCGGATTTGGCAAGGAATTCAACCAAATCAAATTTACCTGGACCCACGTGATTTCAATGGGTGTGGTTGTGCTGTTGGCAATGTTAGTCAAAGAGCGACTGGCGAATGATCTGATTCTGATTTTCGCAGTTGCCTTCTTTTTTCAGGGAATGTCGGTTCTTCATTACACCGTGGCGGCTCAGGATAAAAATAAATACTACCTTTGGCCGCCTTATCTGTTATTTTTTGTTATGCCTCACTATGTTGTTTTTGGTATGGCTACGGTTGGAATTGTTGATGTTTTGTTGAATTTTAGAAAATCTATCAGAGTAATTAAACGATGATACCTATCAGAGATACCGCTCCCTGCTATTCAAGACCTTATGTCACATGGACGTTGATGGCGATATGCATCGTGATCTTTATTGCGATGAAACTGATGCCCTTCGAGCAAAGTAACCGCTTGCTCTTTTTATACGGCATGGTGCCTTTGAGATATGGTAATCCGGATTGGGCGGCACATTTTGGTTTGCCGAATGATTACCATTTTTCGTTTATAAGTAATCTGTTTCTGCACGGCGGGTGGTCACATCTGATTGTCAACATGTGGTTCATGTGGATATTTGGCGATAACGTCGAAGATAGGATGGGCAAATTCAATTATCTGAACTTCTATTTGGTCTGCGGGTTGTTGGCTACTGCCATGCAATGGTATTTCGATCCGATGCTGGCGATTCCTGTCGTAGGGGCTTCCGGAGCGATTGCCGGTGTCTTGGCCGCTTACTTCTTTCTGTACCCGATGGAAAGAGTCATTTTGTGGGTGCCGATTTTCTTTTTGCCCATCATTATCCATGTGCCTGCCATCGGTTTTCTGGGTTTGTGGGTGATTATTCAGTTATACAAAGGCACCACTTCTGTCATCTTTGAAGGGGGTGCTGCAGATGTTGCCTGGTGGGCGCACTTGGGCGGATTTATTGCCGGCGGGTTTTTGTACCGCTTCTTTCTTAAAAAAGAGCCGCCGCAATAATGCATGAAATAAAATCGCTTTTATGTATAATACATCCCTTTTAATTAGCGCCTTTCATGCAATGAAAGTCAGATTTGGCTGGCTTGTGAGGTTACTCGATCCTGCCTGGGAATAGAAAAAATGAATAAATTAAATGTTGGGCTAGTAAGACTTTTTCAGTTTATTGTGTTTGTAGTTTTTGTATTTGTCGTGATCGTTTACTTTGGAGCAATGGTCTTGTTGCCTTTGGACGCGATCGTCATGTTGATCAAGTTGTTTAGCCTGATTGGTTTAAACGCCTTTATCTCCGCTTTTATCGCTATTCCCGCCGTTGGCTACCTGGGTCTTATCGTCTATAAAACCCCCGGTTTGTGCAAATTGGTTGTGGATACGGGCGTTGAACTGATTACGCTGGGTAAAGCAAAAGTCGAAGCGTTTAACGCCATAGCCGATTCCGTCAAAGCATAAACTGCGTTATTCAAAAAAACGTTTCAAATAGTAGCCTGTATGGGAGTTTTCCTGTCTGCATATCTCGGCAGGCGTCCCTTGGGCTACTAGCATTCCCCCCCCATCGCCTCCCTCCGGTCCCATATCAATGACCCAATCTGCGGTTTTGATAACGTCAAGGTTATGTTCGATGACAACCAGTGTGTTACCGTGATCCCGCAGGGTATGCAGTACTTTAAGTAATTGCTTGATGTCATGAAAGTGCAGGCCGGTCGTCGGTTCATCGAGTATATAAAGGGTTTTTCCTGTATCCCGTTTTGACAATTCCTTCGCCAATTTGACCCGTTGCGCTTCGCCGCCTGACAGCGTGACTGCATTTTGCCCCAAGGTAATGTAGTTCAAACCCACCTCAGTCAACGTATCCAGTTTCCGTGCGAGCATCGGCACTGCGCTGAAAAAATGTGCCGCATCTTCTACGGTCATATTCAATATTTCGCTGATGGTTTTGCCTTTGTAACGAATTTCCAGTGTTTCGCGGTTATAACGCTTGCCTCCGCAGTTGTCGCAATTGACAAAAATGTCGGGCAGAAAATGCATTTCCACTTTGATAACACCATCGCCTTTGCAGGCTTCACAGCGGCCGCCTTTGACATTAAAACTGAACCGGCCGGGTGTGTAACCGCGTGAACGCGCTTCCTGTGTGGCGGCAAACAACTCGCGTATCGGAGTGAAAATACCGGTGTAAGTGGCAGGATTGGATCGGGGTGTGCGGCCGATGGGGCTTTGATCGATGTCGATGACTTTATCGAAAAAATCAAGTCCTTCCACATTGTCGCAAGGCGCAGGTAATGTGCCTGCGCGGTTGATGGCGCGAGCCGCAAAGCGATAGAGCGTGTCATTGATCAGTGTCGATTTGCCGGAACCGGAAACACCGGTTACGCAAGTCAGCAATCCGACCGGGATTTCGATGCTGACCTGGTTCAGGTTATTGCCGTGTGCGTTGCAAATAGTGATTTTTTTATCAGGATTGACCGGCGTCGTGCTTTCGGGAATGGCTATCGTTTGAATGCCGGCCAGATATTGACCGGTCAATGATGACGGATTGGCGATAATTTCATCCGGCGTACCTTGCGCAACAATTTGTCCTCCGTGGACACCCGCTCCCGGACCAATGTCCACAACATGCTGAGCGGCTCGGATCGCGTCTTCATCATGTTCGACCACAATCACGGTATTACCCAGATCACGCAGCCGGAATAATGTTTTCAGCAGGCGTTCGTTATCGCGCTGATGCAAGCCTATGGACGGTTCATCCAGTACATACATTACACCGACCAGACCTGCGCCAATCTGACTTGCCAGCCGGATACGCTGCGCTTCTCCTCCGGAGAGCGTATCGGCACTGCGATCCAGCGTTAAGTAATCCAGTCCGACATTGACGAGAAATTCCAGTCTTTCGACGATTTCCTTGACGACTTTTGCGGCGATTTCGCCGCGTTTGCCGGGCAGATCAAGCGTTTCGAAAAAGCTGAGCGATTTGCGTATAGGGAAGCGGGTGGCTTCATGCAAGGGCAGTTCATTGATGAACACATTACGCGCTGCCAAATTCAGGCGTGCGCCGTTGCAGGTATTACAGGGCTTTTGCGAAAGGTATTTAGCCAGCTCTTCCCGTACCATTTGCGAATCGGTTTCATGATAGCGGCGTTCCATGTTGGCAATAATGCCTTCAAACGGGTATTTCCGGGTTTGGTGTCCATGGGGGCCGTTCATAAATTTAAAATGAATGACCTCCTGTCCGCTACCGAACAGCAAGATGTTTTGTAGGGTTTCCGGTAATTCCTGATAAGGCTGTTCCGGATCGAATCCATAATGCTCGGCCAGCGAACAGATCATTTGGAAGTAATAACCGTTGCGCCTGTCCCAGCCCCGAATTGCGCCGCCTGCCAGGCTGATTTCCGGATTATGAATCACTAATTGCGGATCAAAATGTTGTTTGACGCCCAAGCCATCGCAACTGGGACACGCGCCTTTCGGGTTGTTAAACGAGAATATTCGGGGCTCAAGTTCGGTAAGGCTGTAGCCGCAGTGAGGGCAGGCATAGCGTTCCGAAAAGAGCAGGGTGGTTGTATCGCCTTCTTCCATGCTGACTGCCAGAGCAATGCCTTCCGAGATGCGTAACGCGGTTTCAAAGGACTCGGCCAGACGCAAGCTGATGTCTTCGCGGACTTTAAACCGGTCAACGATGACTTCGATGGTATGTTTCTTTTTCGGATCCAGCGTGGGTGAATCGTCCAGGTCGACAACGACGCCATCAATGCGGGCTCTGATAAAGCCTTGCGAGCGTAAGTCCTCGAATAATTGCAGATGTTCGCCTTTTCTGTCGTTAATTACCGGTGCCAGCAGCATCCAGCGCTGCCCTTCGGGCTGGGCCAAAACGGTATCGACCATTTGGCTGATCGTTTGCGCGGCAAGCGAAACCTGATGTTCAGGACAACGCGGGGTTCCGGCGCGGGCATAAAGCAAACGCAGGTAATCGTAAATTTCGGTAATGGTGCCGACAGTAGATCGCGGATTGTGCGATGTGGATTTTTGCTCGATGGAGATGGCCGGAGACAAGCCTTCAATATGATCGACGTCCGGTTTTTCCATCATCGAAAGAAACTGACGGGCATAGGCCGAGAGCGATTCCACATAACGCCGCTGGCCTTCAGCGTAAATCGTATCAAATGCCAGTGACGATTTGCCGGAGCCTGAAAGGCCGGTAATCACTATGAGTTGATCACGAGGTAAATCCAGATCGATATTTTTGAGATTATGGGTTCTAGCGCCGCGTATGCTGATGGTGTCCATTAATTGTCCGTATAAAAAACAGCCTTGTACTATAAGGCTTATCACTGCGTAATTCAAAAATTAGGGCACAGCTTGAATGACTTAATGGGTATCTGATCCACCGCTCCTAAGATACAAGCCTATCGATTCATTACGATGGCCTTAACTAAAAGGTACTTCTTAATTTATTACCTGATTACGTATAAGCTTCATCCAAAACTGAAATAGTGTGATCCTATAAGTAATAAAGGTGGCGTCGCTCCGGCATGGATTGCCGGGGTCCAAACTGCATGGATGCGAGCAGGTAATCACACCACTCACAAAAAGATCGGTACATCCGTGTACACTGGATACCGGCAATCCATGCCGGTATGACGGCTATTTGACGGGCCATCCATTCCGCTGAAAGTCATAAGCAATCAGGATTTATTATGTCCTGAAGCCATGGATGGCGTTGGACTTTCACATCCTTGTAACCTGATTTTCTCGGCTCATTCCAGCAAGAAAACGCTGTAATTCGTGCTAACTGCTCTTTTTCGGTTTGCATTTTACTATTGCCGATATGCAGCGTTGCAGCAGTTTTCGCGTTTCTTCCAATACTAATACTGACGCCGCGATGCCCGTAGCCAAAAGCCAGTCGTTTAATGTCAACGGCACGGTATGAAAAATCAGTTGCGCGGGCGGCCAGTGTACAACCAGAATTTGTAATAACACGACACAAACCAGAGCCAGCCAGAGCATGTGGTTCATGAAAAATTGCCGGTTAAATGCCGAACGTTTTTCCGATCGGGCGTTAAATACGTTGAATATCTGAAACAGCACGAAAGTGGTGAAAGCCAGCGTGATGGCATGATTTTTATCGCCATTTTGCAGGCTGTAAGCCAAAATGCCCAATGTGCCGCAAGCCATGGTGAGACCATAACTGAACAAATTACCAAAGCGCGGCAATGACAGAATTCGTGACTTGGGTGGGCGAGGTGGCTCGTTCATGCAGGCGGGTCGGGATGGATCGATTCCCAAAGCAATGGCGGGCGGACCGTCCATAATGATATTGATCCACAATAATTGAATCGCCGAAAAAGGCACAGGCAGACTCAGTAGCGGCGCTGCGGCAACGGTCAATATAGCGCCGATATTGGTCGACAACTGATAGCGTATAAATTTGATCATGTTTTCGTACAGGCTGCGTCCTTCCTGAACGGCTCTGACAATGGTTGCAAAATTGTCGTCCGTCAGAATCATTGACGCTGATTCGCGCGCAACATCGGTGCCGCTGATGCCCATGGCAACTCCGATATCGGCATGTTTGAGCGCCGGTGCGTCATTGACGCCATCTCCGGTCATTGCAACGACTTCGCCGTTTTCTTGAAGGGCAGTCACAATGCGTACTTTCTGTTCGGGAGCGGTGCGGGCAAAGACCGCAATATGTTCGATTTGTTCAGCTAAAGCCTGATTATCCAGTTTCGCTAATTCATCCCCGTCCATTATATTGCCGCTTAAGCCTAATTCATCAGCAATCGCGGTTGCCGTCACTTTTTGATCGCCGGTAATCATTTTGACCTTGATACCTGCCTTGCGGCACAAAGCAATTGCTTCCCTGGCTTCCTGTCTGGGCGGGTCCATTAAACCGATCAAGGCAATGAAGCCGAGATTGTTGATGTGGCTTAGCAAATCACCTTGTGGATTAAAGTCTTCAGCGGCAATATCTGCCATGGCGACGGCGAGTATGCGCAGCCCTGTCGCAGCCATGCGTTCGTTTGCATTGATGATTTTGACATGCTCGACCGGGTTGTTGGAGCCTGAGCCATTCAGTTGATAGGTGCAATGCGATAACAGTATTTCGGGTGCGCCTTTGATAAATACCACGACCCTTTCGCCCTGTTCGTGAAAAGTCGCCATAAACTTATTGGTCGCATCGAACGGGATTTCAGCCAATCGTTTGAATTGCGATTTAACCGCCACACAATCCAGTCCGCCTTTTGCCGCCAATACCAGCAAAGCGGCTTCCATAGGATCGCCTATGACTTGACCCTCGCGCAGTTGACTGTCATTGCACAATACCAAGGCGTTTAACAGCGGTGCAAAGTCGACAGGAACGCAGTCGCTTTCCAGCTTGATTTCGCCCGTTAAACTGTAGCCTTGGCCGCTTACACCATAGTGATTGTCTTGATAGTGTAAGGCTCTTACCGTCATTTGATTATGCGTTAACGTGCCGGTTTTATCGCTGCAAATAACTGTCGTGCAGCCCAGTGTTTCGACCGCCGCGAGTCGTTTGACGATGGCTTTTTGCCGGGCCATCCGGTGCATGCCCAAAGCCAGAGTGACAGTTACAACGGCCGGTAAGCCCTCTGGAATTGCGGCCACTGCTAATGCAATAGCAGTAAAAGCGGTCTTGATTAAAGGTTCGCCGCGGAGCAGGGCACTTGCGAATAAGAGTAAAATTATCACAAAGGCAATAAAAGCCAGCCGCTTGCCCAAGCTGTCAAGCTGGACTTGCAAGGGGGTTGAACTTTCTGACGGAGCAGCCAGAAGGCCCGCTATTCGGCCGATTTCGGTCTGCATGCCGGTTTCGGTGACTATCATTTCAGCCCGGCCGTGAGTGACGACGGAGTTCATGAACAGTCGATTGCTTTGTTCGGAAAGAGGGCAATCCATTTTTTCGAGCTTCCCGGCCTGTTTAGCGACAGGAATGGATTCACCGGTTAACGAAGATTCGTCAATTTCCAAGCTGTGGGCATGAACGATAAGCCCGTCTGCTGGGAGTTTGTCTCCTGCCTCCAATAGCACTAAATCGCCGGGTACCAATTGTGTAACGAACAGCTCCTGTATATGCCCATCCCGTTTGACCTTGGCTTTTAGTGCCAGCATTTTTTTGAGGGCGGCCAGCGATTGTTCGGCCCGGTATTCCTGATAAAACCCTAAAAATGCATTGATCAGCACAACGGTTAAGATGACCAGTCCATCCCGTATATCCCCCATCGCTGCTGCCAATATGGCCGCAAGGATCAGAATAACAATCAGAAAGTTTTTAAATTGGGATAATAACAGGTAGCCAATCGAGACCGGAGGCGCTTCCGTCAGTTGATTGGGGCCAAATTTAATCCAGCGTTCGTCTGCTGATTTTGACGATAAACCCTGAGCAGAAGCATCCAGGCATTTAAATACTTCGTTGATTGCCAGGGTATGCCAATCGAGTGAGTGGGGTGGAGGTTGCGATGGGTGTTTTAGATGCTGTTTAACTCGTCGGCGCCTGACAAGTAAAAGTACGGTGAGTCCTACACCAAGAATTAGTACCAGGATGGCGATAGCCTTTATTGTTGCCGGGTTTAGATCGTTAAAATAAACAAGCCAATTATTCATCTGTATTTATGCTGTATTGCCTTCACTGATAACCCTGTAGACTGCCGAGGTTAATGATTCAAGCTGGGATGCGCTGATAATGAAGGGAGGCATCAGATAAATCAATCGTCCGAATGGCCTTAACCAGACACCTATCTCTACCAGTCGGGCCTGTATTTTGGCAACAGCGACCGATTCCCGCATTTCAACAACGCCTATGGCGCCTAAAATCCTGACGTCATAGACACCAGGTAAATCGCGGCAGCGCGACAGGCCTTTATTTAAGCCGCTTTCAATCATCGCTATGTTGGCTCGCCAGTCTGATTCCAGCAGCACATCGATACTGGCCGAAGCGATCCGGCATGCCAAAGGGTTGCCCATAAAAGTGGGGCCGTGCATGAAGCATCCGGCTTCACCATTGGAAATGACGCGGGCGATAGCCTGGCTGGTCAGCGTCGCTGCCAAAGACAAATACCCGCCGGTTAACGCTTTTCCGATACATAAAATATCCGGTGAAATATCGGCATGTTCACAAGCAAACAAACGGCCGGTGCGGCCAAATCCCGTAGCGATTTCATCTGCGATCAACAGCACCTGATAACGGTCGCAGAGCTTTCGCGCTGCCTTCAGATAATCGGGATGATAAAACCACATCCCGCCTGCACCTTGAACAACAGGCTCCAGAATCAAGGCTGCACAGTGTTCGTGGTTGGCTTTTAACAGCATTTCCAGTTGAGCGATATCATCAGGGTCCCAGCTGGCGTCAAAACGGCAAGCGGGGCGAGGCGCAAATAACTGCGTGGGCATTACATCGCCAAATAAATGATGCATGCCCGTCACAGGGTCACACACCGACATTGCGCCAAAAGTATCGCCATGATAACCCCCGCGCAACGCAATAAACCGGCTTTTTTGGGTTTTACCCTGCGCCTGCCAGTATTGAATCGCCATTTTTTGAGCCACTTCTACACTGACCGAGCCGGAATCGCAATAGAACACAGCATCAAGATTTTCAGGTGTCATCTCAATTAAACGCTGGGCAAGCTCAATCGCGGGAGAATGCGTTATGCCGCCAAACATGACATGCGACATTTTATTTAATTGATCGTTGGCCGCCTGATTCAAACGCGGGTGGTTATAACCATGAATCGCAGCCCACCAGGAGGACATGCCATCGATCAATTCTCGCCCATCTGTTAGCTTGAGCATGACGCCTGTAGCAGATTCGACCGCATAAACAGGATCCGGGGCAGTCAACGACGTGTAGGGGTGCCATATATGCTGGCGATCAAAAGCCAGCATCGAGTCATTTGAAGTAAAAGTTTTTGTCATGCGTTATGCGAAATCAGTTGAAAGCACGCTTAAAGATCAACCATGTTGAGTGAGGTAATCATCTTACCGCTAATCAACGGGAAAGTGAGTGTCCAGCCGTACAAAGGATCAGTTAATTAATTGTTCCCGGTTTACAGGATGGTTTTAGCATAGGCGAAATAGAAGACTCGCACTATACTCATGGCACTTTGAATTTATGTAAACGGTTTAGGTTTGAGTTGTATTCTGTTGGCAACCTAACAAGAAACTGAATTGATATACGAACATCCCCTTTAATGGAAAAACAACACGAAATTATCACCGTCTATACACCCAATGCTCGCCGTCAGTCCGGTCTTTTAGTCTGGGTGATCATGGTTAAATCTGTCTGGCAAAGCAGGGAGCTCATCCTGAGGTTGATGAAAAGAGATTTTGCTGTCCGCTACCGGCAATCCATTTTGGGTTATGTCTGGGCCGTTCTTCCGCAAATTGTCACAGTAACCCTATTTACCTTTTTGGCTAAACACAGGGTCTTTGACATGGGTGAAACCAGTTTGCCTTATGTCTTGCACGCATTATGGAGCTTATCCGTTTGGCAACTATTTTCAAGTTGTTTGGTGGGCAGCACCAACAGCCTGATCAATGCCGGATCATTGGTGACAAAAATCAATTTTACAAAAGAAGCCCTGGTGTTTGCTTCAGTAGGGCAGGCGGGTATCGATTTTTTGATACGCTTGGTACCGATTGCTGCCGTATTTATCTGGTACGGTTATTTGCCTTCAATGCATGCTTTGGCTATTCCCCTCATATTGATTTTGGTCATTATGATGGCGCTCGGTATCGGTTTTTTCATGGCCATACTCAACTTGGTGTTTCGTGATGCGGGTAATGCAATCAGTATGATCTTGACGTTCGGTATGTTTTTAGCACCGATTCTCTATCCGCCCCCGATCAGAGAACCCTTTGTATGGGCTAATACGTTAAATCCGTTCAGTCCTCTGGTCATTGCTACTCAGGAATTACTGGTCGGCCAAACGTTAAGTCAAATGACAGCATTGCCGGTTGCAGCGGGAATAGCCATAATGGTTTTTTTATTGGGCTGGCGGGTTTTTTACATTACCCTGCCCAGAATTGCCGAGCGGGCTTGAATAAAAGATATAATTTTGATGTCGAATTCTGGGTTTAACGGGTGTCAAATTCATACGAAGTTTTAATCAAAGCCAATAATGTCTTGAAAAAATTCTGCCGCTCGCTGAAACGGTCTATGCTTTATGGCATCGAAGACATCAGTCGCGACCTTGTGCATTTGCCGAACACCTCGGACAAATTACGCAGAGATGAATTTTGGGCTATTAATAAAAACAAAAAGTTCATGCCAACATCCTGCTGTACAAAGGCAAAGATGCAGCGTTGATTGGAGTTTGCGTGGGCTGTAACCTGATGTAGGCCATGCGCGTGTATATCTATGTCAATGCTACTATCCTTGATTGCTATTTAGGAACAAAGCCATGCTAAAAACCATACACGTTGAGATTGACCCAACTGGACATATCCAAGCCTTAGAGCCGATCATGTTCAAGTTAGAAGGTAAGGCGCTGCTTACGCTATTGGAAAGTGATGCGAACGAAGAATCCGATGCAACGTTAACCGAAACTAAAGGAAGTGTGTCTCGCACACTAAGACTTTTGGCATCTCCTCGTTTCCAGCACCGTCCAAGAGCTAACCTAGAAGAAGTACAACGACGCATTTTTGCTATTCGGGATGAATGGAATAACGACTGATGCTCCGACTAATTTATATTGACATGTGTTGTGTCATTTATTTGCTGGAAGATGCACAGCCTTTCAGCGGTCTTATTCGACAACACCTTGCAAATAACCTAGATGCTATTTTATGCATATCATCTTTAGTCCGCCTTGGATGCCTTGTAAAGCCGTTGATTGAAGGTAATCAAATACTAGTTGAAGATTATGAGCTATTTTTGGCTGACCAACGATGGTTAACCATCAATGCACTTTAATTGCCAGAGCGTTAAACTTGAGAGTCAAGCATAAAATTAAAACACCCGATGCGCTTCACTTAGCCACAGCGATAGAAAATGGCTGCACGGAATTTTGGACCAATGATAATCGTTTGAAAGAAGCGGCTAACAGCCTCGCTGTAAATATATTTCAAACGGCGAATCCATAACACGATACTCCCATGTCAAACTCAGACGACGTCTTAATCAAAGTCGAAAACGTCAGCAAAAAATTCTGCCGCTCACTGAAACGGTCTATGCTTTATGGCATCGAAGACATCAGTCGCGACCTGCTGCATTTGCCAAACACCTCGGACAAGTTACGGGGGGATGAATTTTGGGCGGTTGACGATGTGTCGTTTGAAGTCAAACGCGGCGAATGTCTGGGTATTATTGGTCGTAATGGAGCAGGGAAGAGCACCTTATTAAAAATGCTCAACGGCATCATTCTGCCGGACAAAGGCAAAATCACGATTAAAGGTAAAGTTGGTGCTCTGATCGAAGTCGGCGCCGGATTTCACCCGATGCTAACAGGGCGGGAAAATATCTATGTCAACGGTGCGATTCTCGGCATGAGCAAACGCGAGATCGACAAGAAATTCGATGAAATTGTTGCGTTTGCTGAGTTGGAAGAGTTTATCGATATGCCGGTCAAGCATTATTCGAGCGGGATGTATGTGAGATTAGGGTTTGCGATTGCGGTGCAGATGGAGCCGGATGTTTTGATTTTGGATGAGGTACTTGCAGTCGGTGACGTAGGTTTTCGTACAAAATGCTATAACGCTATTGCAAATTTGTTACCTAAATCAGCTGTATTATTTGTCTCACACTCTATGCAACAAATAACTCGAATATCCGATCAATCTTTATTACTTGATCAGGGGCAGGTGAAATATTACGGAAATCCAACTATCGCATCTATCGAATATGACAAAATATATTTGACGAAAAACACTGATGATATTCGAACCGGAACACAAGAAGCCGAAATAACATCGTTTGAGTATTTAGATGAGTTTAACAACAAAACAAAGGAGTTCACCTACGGAAAGTTAATACATATAAATTTGAAATTAATCGGAAGGACAATAGACGATTTGGTATTAATAGTTGAATTCAGAAAAGCTGATGGAGAGGTGGTTGCCGAATGTAATAGCCATTTAAATGAAGCAAAAATACTAGTAAAAGACGAAAAATTCATAAATGTTGATATAGTAATTGAAAATATTAATATAAATCCAGGCGCCTACAACATTGGTCTTATATTAATATCAAAAAAATATAATAAACATTATGATTGGATAAGATTTGCAGGTATTATCACTATAAAAGGAAATCAAATTGGCTGTGCTACACAGCAATTAACATCACATTGGAAGGTTACCAGCGTTAATAAAAAATATTCAACAAACAGTCATCGTGAAAAATAAACCACAGGCAAACAATAAATTATAACACAATCTATTTCATCCAGGCTTATGAAGGTCTATGATAACGATTTTTATACCATTAAAATGAAAATATAGAAAATGCTTTATAAATTTGAAGAAAATACTCAAAAATTATTAGTATATGCATCAACATCATTATCTAAAACAGAAATTCATTTCTGGAATAGAACGAGAGAAAGCCTTCTTAAATTAAACTTAGAATTTTTATTAATGGGTACTTCAACAAATAAAGAGGCTGAAAATAATTTATGCATGCCTTATTTGTATATGCCACCCATATTATCTTCATACACAAACATATACACATCCTTTCCCGAGGAAGACGTTGACAACATTGCCGAACTCCTAGAAATAGAAGAAAAGTGGTTTGGGAAAGGAAGTATTGAACTAAGAAAAAGCGGTGCAAGATATATACATAATTTATATATAGAATTAATAACCTCATTAAAACCAAAATCATGCATTATATGGAATGGTGAATTACCGACACAGATAATATTAAAAAATATATGCAATAAAATATCATGTCCTGTCGTGTTTATTGAACGTGGTCCTTTACCTGATACAATGCAGCTAAGCAAGTTAGGATTTAATGGTGGATTCAATGGAAGCCACCCAATCGCAAATAAAACGAATTGGGAATGGCCCGATGCACAAACTCAAAAAAGATCGCATAGCCTTTACTTATCTTACAAGAAACTATATAAAGATTGCAGCTTTACATGGCATCCTCAACCATCATCCAATAATAAATACATTTCAATACCAAAAAACAAAAAAGTAATTCTATTTTTTAATCAGTTAGATGAAGATACCTCTAACTTTTATTTTTCGCCATTCTTTAAAAAAAATATTGACGCTTTAAAATGGCTATGCGAACAGTTAAAAGCAAGAAATGACATCTACATAATAGCAAAACAACACCCATGCAATCACGATAAAACAGACGCTTACGAAAGAATTATAAAAAAACAAGGCATTTGGACCAATTCTTTATCATTAAAATCATGCTTAAACTTGGCAGATTATGTTGTAGGAGTTAATTCGAGCTCGTTATTTGAATCTTTAGTCCTAGATAAAGCGGTACTACAGCTAGGGAAATCACTTTTATCAAATAAAAACATTGTGTACGAATATAACCATAATGATCAAAATGTAATATCAAACTGGCTCGATAAGGTTGATTTAGAAACCAAACTAAAGAACTGGTCCGATTTTGCCTCATATCTCTTTTATGATCAGATGTATTTAACTAATGAAAACTGCGAAGATTATGAATCTTTCAGAAACATTAATGACATATCCATCTACTTGAACGATACATCGCAAAATCACAACGAAATATATGAAAAATTTTTTCCAAAAATAAAAATTGATTTGCAATACATAGCTAACATGCACGAATACATAAATTTAATCACCCCTAGAAGATTAAGGTATGGATCAGGTAGTTTAATGAGAAGAATTATTTATTGCCTTCCGTACCCTAGGCGAATGTTAAAAGCAATAAGGTACTGGGCCGAAGACCGATCAAATACCTATAAGTACTAATTCACAAACCTCTTAAAAGTATTTATTATTAACACTGCTCAGTCATAAAAATTATGACAAATAATGCACCGCTAATTACCGTGATTGTCCCCTGTTATAATCAAGCAAGATATCTAACCGACGCTATTCATAGCATAAAAAACCAAACATATGAAAAATGGGAATGTATTATTGTCAATGATGGCTCAACCGATAATACAGCACAAGTCGCAACAGAACTATCAAAAACCGATAACAGAATCAAGGTAATCAATCAAAAAAACAAAGGTCTGTCCGGTGCTAGAAATGCTGGATTAGATGTCGCATTTGGAGATTACATACAATTTTTAGATGCTGATGATAAAATCAGAGAAGACAAGTTTTCACTTCAATTAAGAGCGCTTTTATCTACAAATAGCCTCTGTCTTTGCTATTCAGATTATTTAATGGGTCTGGACGAAGATATTTGCCAAACACCTTTACAAATTCAGCGTTCTCCTTCAAGGTTGGTAATGAGAAATGCTCTATATGATGTTGCCTTGAGGTGGGAGACAAGGCTTAGCATTCCAGTCCATTGCTTTTTATTTGACGCCCGTTTTTTTAGTGAATTCAATATTAGATTCGATCAGTCGTTACCTAATCATGAAGATTGGGATTGTTGGATGAGAATATTTGCCTTAGCACCAGAGACCAAGGTAGTTCCGGAAGCCCTCGCTATTTACCGTAAAACTAGCGATAGTCTTTGTAAAAATAAAGAAGCCATGTACATGGGATTTAAACAAGCAATTGTAAAACAACATAATAACTTTAATAAAAACATAACAGTTAGAATATTATTGAAATATAAAATTAAAGAGCTAGAAAAATACTATATTTCAAAAAAAAATTTACACACAAGAGCTATATGGATTTTAGAAAAAATACTTTAGATAATACGCTTGACGTTTAAATATCAAAAACATATGACCAATCCCTCTGCAGATCTAAATAAAAGGATACGCGCAATTGCTTTATATCTGCCTCAGTTTCACCCTATTCCTGAAAATGACGTATGGTGGGGCAAAGGCTTTACCGAATGGACTAATACAGCTAAGGCTAAACCATTATTTCCTAGGCATTATCAACCAAACGTACCCGGTGATTTAGGATTTTATGATCTTCGTTTGCCCGAAGCGCGATTAGCACAGGCGGAATTAGCAAAAGAATATGGTATAGAAGCGTTTTGTTATTACCACTATTGGTTTGCTGGAAAACGTATACTCGAACGCCCATTCAATGAAGTTCTCGAATCGGGTGAGCCCGATTTTCCATTCTGCCTTTGTTGGGCAAATCAAACTTGGTCGGGTATTTGGCATGGTGCACCCAATAGAACGTTGATTGAACAAACTTATCCAGGGATGGGCGACCACAAACGTCATTTTGAATATCTGCTACGCTCATTCCAAGATCATCGATATGTAAAAGCTGACGGTAAGCCATTATTCGTGATTTTCCAACCAAGAGAACTGCCTGATTCACTAAGGGTGACCGATTATTGGAGAGAATTAGCGTTAAAAAATGGGTTGCCAGGACTATATCTTGTTGCTCAGCACGACGGATCAAATATTTGGGAACCGAAATCAGCTGGATTCGACGCGATTTATAATGTAAAACTTCCTCCATTAAAAACGGAAAAAGTCGGCTGGAAAAAGCCTTTAAGAAAAATACTTAATGAATATTATAAGTTATTAAATTATCCCTCCATTTATGATTATAAGAAATCTTTAGATGAAATGCCTTTTTATCAAGTCGAAGGGATAGACTCATTACCCTGTGTTATTCCTAATTGGGATAATACCCCTCGTAGTGGCATAAATGGTAGAGTTCTATTTGCATCAACTCCTGAACTTTTTAAAAGTCATTTAAGAAAGGCCTTGATGAGAGCAAAAAACCTACCCGACAGTCGAAGATTTATATTTATAAAGTCATGGAACGAATGGGCAGAAGGTAATTATATTGAGCCTGACTTGCGCTTCGGCAAAAAATACCTTGAAGTATTTCAGGCCGAATTAGAAAATTTCAGATAAAAACAATGGCTAATTCTAATTGTTTATTATCAATAATTATGCCTATATATAATGTTGATAATTATATATCAGACGCAATTGAGTCGATACTAGGCCAAGAATTTAATAATTTTGAACTTATCATAATTAATGATGGCTCCACTGATAATTCTTTATCAATTGCAGCGAATTATGCGAATACCGACAATAGAATTAGAATCATATCTCAACAAAACCTTGGACCGAGCGCGGCAAGAAATTTAGGCTTAAAAAATTCGGCTGGGTCTTATATTTACTTTTTTGATGGCGATGATCTATTGGAGCTTGATGCTTTAGCAATTTGCATAAGATCAATATTTAAATTAAAACTTGACTTAATTGTTTTTTCTGGAAGAGCCTTTTCTTCTATTCCAGGAGCTGAGAAGCATTTTAACTTCTACCAAAAACCGGATATTTGTAGACCAACAACTGGCTCGGGTCTATTTACTAGACTTGTTAGAGCCAATGCCTATTCGCCATCGCCATGTCTTTATTTGTTTAGTAAAAAAATTATCGACCAAAATAATCTGTATTTTGACGAAGGCTATTTACATGAAGACGAAGGACTTACCCCAATAATTTTTTGCTGTGCGCAGAAAGCAATTTCATTAAGCAATATTTTATTTAAGCGACGAGTACGAGAAAATTCGATCATGACCACTAATGTAACATTTCATAATGTAGAGGGCTTAGTGCAAAGCGCCTCAAAAATACAAGAGTTCATTAAGCAATCAAATCATTTAAAAGAAGAAACCTATAGGGCATTAAAAGGTGAACAACGTCGCTTACTAAGAAGATCAATCAAAAGCTCGGAAAAGCTTAATACCGATAAACTTCTAATAAACCTGATGCATTGCAAGTTCAATGTTTGCGAATTGCTTGACATTGATCCTGCTGTTCTTTTATTTCTTAAATTTCGTTTAATCTATACTATGCTACGCTCAATTAAACAATATGTTTATCCTAAAACAAAAATAATCATACTTTTGTAGCGACTAAAGCAGCTCCTATGACAAAACCTATATCAATAGATACAATTGCGGTCTATGTCTCTATTGACAAAATTGAGAGGCATATTATGCAAATCGCTATCGATCTTCCCAATGACTTTGTCGAATTTCAAACTGAAAACGACATTAAGCAAGAAATCCGAACCTCCTATGCTGTTTGGCTATATCAACACGAGCGCGTAACGCTGGCAAAAGCGGCGGAACTGGCGGGGTTCGATCTTTATGAATTCATGTGCATTTGTAAAGCAAACAAGGTTCCTATCATCAACATCACACGTGATGAAATTCTTGAAGAACTGAGCTGTTTCAAAACACCATGATCTTGGTTGCCGATGCTTCTGCTTTGATTGCACTTGCTTCCTGTAATAGCCTGTCTTTACTCGATAAACTTTTTGGCGAAGTCCTTGTACCCCAAACTGTATATTCTGAAATTGCTAAAGTCGATAAAGCACACTCATCTTGCTTGCAATCTTATCTGAAAGGCAAGGTACGTGTTGTAGATACGCAGCGGTTTGTTTATTTGGATGCTTTTGCTGACGCGGGAGAAACAGAGGCTATGCTTCTTTACAAGGAGGTGTCTGCGGATTATTTGCTCATTGATGATAAGCGCGGCCGTAAAGTTGCAAAAATAAACCAAATCAAAACTATTGGATCAGTTGGCGTTTTACTGCAAGCTAAACGCGCAGGACATATTCAATTAATTGCGCCCTTATTAGAGCTAATTGCCTCAAGCCCTGTATACATCAGCGAAAGTTTAATAAATACGGTACTCGAGTTGGCAGGAGAATCTCAACAACTTTAAAGTCTGTTTTTATAAATCCTGAAAATACTATTAACTCGACTATAAAGACTCTTGGCTTTAAATTTATTAACTTGTATGCACAATCCAAAACCGCTTGTTTCTGTCATCATCCCAACTTTCAATCGCCCACAATTCTTGGCAAGAGCAGTGAATAGTGCTTTGGCAGGAATGGATAGCAAGGATGTTGAAGTCATTGTTGTTCCGAATGGACCGGATCAGTCTTGGAGCAAAGCGTTGCAGCCATTTAAAAACAACCTGGCCGTACGAGTTATACCGATGCCGCAAGCCAATGGAAATGCAGCTCGTAATGTAGGCATGCTAAATGCCCATGGTAAATATATAAGATTTCTTGATGACGACGATTATCTGATATTTGCCGGGTGTGTAAGGCAGTATGAATTGCTCGAAAGCGATAACTTTGATTTTTGTTCGGGTTTATTGCTCAATATCGATATGGAAAATAAAGATCTGGGGCAAGTTAATTTTCCTGTTTCACGCGACTTTGTCTGCGCAAGTCTTATCATTTCTGGATTCACATTGCCTATTGGTAATGTTTATCTACGATCCTCTCTTAAGGAAGCTAGGTGGAATGAAAATGTAGTGCGTATGCAGGATATTATATGGATGATTGATTTGGCCGGATTAAGAGAGTGGCGATGGGTACACCTTGATGAGATTGTTGGCGTATGGTTTCAACATGACCTAGCTAGAGTTTCAAGTATGAATTTCACAAAAGACATCCCTTTTGATCTTGTTACATCTATTTTTACGCTCCATAATTTACTTTTGGAGCAAAACAGATTATTGGACATTAGACAGCAAGTCATAGTTAGAACTTTATGGTTTTTTATTCATACCTTTTTTCCTTACGCCCCTTATTATTGGCATCAAGTCGTAAAACAGACCAGAAAAATAGATAAAGACTATAAACCGGAAAATATCATTTTTTCTCATCCTTTTTTGCGACATCTTGACCCATTAACTGTTGAATGGATGATATTTCTATTACGAAGATTAAAAAACTTTTATATCAATAAAAAAAGAGTTGCTCTTAAAGACTATAGAAGAATATTGTGACCATCCAAAAATTGGTGGCTCCATGGCCTTCATATTACTTTCCATTTTTGGACTTTCGGAATCTATTTTCATGCCTTCCAACGTTTTTGCTGTAATCGTTACTTACAATCGCCTTCCCCTACTTCAGCTCTGTGTTGGGGCCATCCAATCACAGACCAAATCTCCAGATCACATATTAATTATCGATAATGCATCCACAGACGGTACTGATGCATGGATTCACGGAATCTCTTCAAATATTATTTACATACGGTTGACTGACAATCGTGGAGGAGCAGGCGGTTTCGCGGAGGGTATCCAACAGGCACTTGTTCATGGGGCTGACTGGATTTGGATGATGGATGATGATGCTGAGCCGTTACCCAATGCATTGGAAGAATTATTGTTTGTTTCGAATAACCCAAGCCATATCTATGGTTCGGTCGCTATTAGCGGAGAATATACTTCTTGGGGTTTGAGCTTAGTTAACAAAGGTAATATAGGCGTTGATCTGATTGAAGATATTCCTGATAGAGCTAGAGTACAATTCTTACCATTCCTTGGCTTCATGATTCATCGCGACTTGGTGAATAAAATGGGTTTGCCGGACGCAGGTTTTTTCATTGCTGCAGACGATGTTGAATATTGCATGAGGGCGGCGAGTTTTGGAGCCCAAGTCATCGTTGCTGGCAAAAGTCGTATTAAACACCCCAAAGCTATTACTTATACACTTCAACTGCCTGGTCGAAGTTTTACTTGTTTACAACTTCCTCCGTGGAAGCGTTATTACGATACTCGCAATCGCTTGTTTATTGCTCGACAATACTATGGCTTGCGTTTCTGGACTCATACAATACCTGCATCATTTCTGAGATTATTCGGCGCGCTACGTTATGAACCTCGTAAGTTAGCGCAACTTTGGGCATTTTTTACAGGTTTTTATGATGGTTTATTAAACATAAAAGGAAAACGACATCCTTTTTGGCATATTAACTAACTTTTTGCAATTGTATGGTTCTATTGAATATAGCTGATCCTAAATACGTTAATGGATGGCGAGCGCCGAACACATCCTTGTTCTCTGGATTCCGGCAATCCATTCCGGAAAGACGTTGTTGCTGAAGCATCTTTATAATCAGGATAACATTTGAGCATAACGCGTTCTTTCGGGCACAATTTATTGTCTTTATAATTAATTTCTTGGCTCAATTGGCATTAGCATGAAGATAGTTTTCCTAACCAAACGCCAATACATGCATAAGGACGTCATAGACGATCGCTATGCAAGAGTCTATGAACTGCCGAATCAATTGGCACAACAAGGCCACCAGGTACGTGGCATTTGCCTCAGTTATAGTAAGCGTAAAGAGGGGCGCTTTGAACACTACCTTGAAAATGGCGGCTTTCTGGAATGGTATTCATATAACTTGGGACATTTAATATTGCCGGGATTTTGGCGTTACTTACAAAATGCCAAATTATTGCTACGTGATTTCAAGCCTGATGTCTTGCTGGGTTGCTCAGACTGCCCTCATGCAGTGATTACGGCCTATTTGGCGCGCAGATTTAATATTCCTTATTTCATTGATCTTTACGATAATTACGAAAGTTTCGGTTTGGCAAAACTACCCGGCATATTGCCGCTGTATCGAAGCGCACTCAAAAACGCAACCGGAGTCAGTTGCGTCAGTGAACCTTTGTCAGACTTCATCAGGAAACGTTACAGGCATGCTAATGTATTGACGCTGGAAAGTACGATCAGCGGAGGTGATTTTTATCCACGGAATCGGTTCGAATCACGCAATCGATTCAATTTGCCCGAAAATGCCAAACTAATCGGTGTTGCCGGATCATTGCACCGAAATCGAGGTATCGATTTGCTCTATAACAGCTTTCTGCAACTGGCCGAAAGTGATCCGGCATTGCATTTAGCCTTGGCGGGACCTAATGATGCCTCTTGTCCTATACCAGAACATCCCCGTATTCATTATTTGGGCTTGTTACCCCATCATGACGTTAATATTTTTTATAATGCGCTCGATTTGGCTGTAGTTTGTATGCGCGATACCGAATTTGGGCGCTATGCTTTCCCCCAAAAAACGTACGAAATATTGGCTTGTAAAACGCCAATATTGACGGCACGTCTAGGTGCTCTTCAGCAAACCTTAAAAGATTACCCCCAATGTCTTTACGAACCTGAAAATCAGGCGGACTTATCAGAGAAGATAGTCAATTTACTTGATTACCCTAGTGCCGTGGATATTCCCATTCCTACCTGGAAAGATCAAGCTATGCGTTTGGCCGAATGGCTTAATTCATGAAAAAAAACATTTTAGTCGTCGGAGCTGGATTTGCCGGTGCAACGGTAGCCCGAGAATTAGCGGACAGTGGACGATTCAGAATCCATATCATTGATAAGCGCGATCATATTGCCGGTAATGCTTTTGATCCAGTTGACGATCAGTTAAAACTCCGATTACATCGCTATGGTCCACATATTTTTCATACGAATGACCAACGCATTTTTGACTACTTGTCGAGATTTACTCAATGGATACCTTACACACATCAAGTCCAAGCCTTAGTTGAGGGAACTGGATATGTGCCTTTACCAATCAACCGCATCACACTCAACAAAATTTACAATAAATCGCTGACTGATGAGGCTGAGGTTAAAGCTTTTTTGGAAACTTTGCGCTGCCATCATACGCAACCCGCCAATGCCCGCGAAATGGCCGAAAACATCTATGGCGTGGAACTGACGGAATTATTTTTTGCCCGTTACACGCAAAAAATGTGGGGAATGTCATTGTCTGATTTAGCTACTGAGGTGTTGGCCCGGCTTCCGGTTAGATACGATGATAACGTCAATTACTTCAATGATAAAATTCAGGCCATGCCTGCAGACGGCTATCTCGGTTTATTTGAAACGATGCTTGATCACCCGGAGATCTCAATTTCGCTGGCTTGCCAGTTTGATAAAGCCATGGAGAAAGACTACGAACATGTGTTTAATTCCATGCCGATAGATGCTTATTTCAATGAGCAGTTTGGGGCTTTACCTTATCGCTCCATCAAATTTGTCCACGAACAAATTGAGCAACACCATCAGCCAGTACCCACCATAAATTTTACCGATCAGAGTATTTTTACTCGCCAAACCGATTGGCGTTTATATCCCGGATGTAATTTAGGTGCTCATCAAGCGTTACATACTAAAGAAATTCCATGCAGTTATGAAGAAAATAATTTTGAAAGATATTATCCTGTCAAAACAGTCGATGGTGCTCCTCAACGCTTGTATCGCCGTTATTGTGAAGAGGCTCGGAAATTAGCGCATATGACCTTTATTGGCCGTTGCGGTCAGTATATCTATTACGATATGCATCAGGTAGTCGCAAATAGCTTGAAAATTGCTAAAGAATATTTGAGCAGTTAATGGCTCACGATTTTAAAAAAGCTGGCGTCATTACCGGCTGACTTAATGGCTGATAGCGGATGTGATTCAAAATTTGGTCAGAAAGAATTTTTCTAAACTCTCAATCGCTAGCACCTATTTCCGAGCAACAAAAACCATTTGATGGCAGTGATACGGATCGATTTTTTCCAGCATGGGTTGCATAAAGTTTGGGAAGGGGTAGAGCCCAAAACCATAGCCTTTTACGTCAGCGAACCCTAATAGGTTGAGATAACGGTGGAGTACCCGGTAACTGAATACAACCAGATGGCGATGCAAAGGTGTTTCGGATTCTGTGTCGGGCGTTAACTCGAGTCGACTGACTTTTAACAGTTCTTCGCTGGCAAGCAGTGCGTTGGAGTCTGGATGAGGACCGCTGGAAGGCATTTTACCGGCGATTAGCAAGGCAATAGTAAAAAAAGTGCTGATATTGGGTGTCAGTAAAACCAAAGTTCCATTTTGGGCGAGTGTTCGATGACATTCCTTCATAAATGCACAGCCATTGAGTAAATGTTCGAGAACAGATAAACCAAAAATGCACTGGAAGCTGTTATTTTCAAAAGGCAGTACTTTATTTAAGTCGGCTTGAATGATGTTATATCCATTTGCCTGGGCTCTTTCGCAAAGTTCCGGGCTCCATTCCACACCGGAATAGTTAGCTGTATCAAAAGGGATAGACTGTTGAATCCTTTTTAAGGAATTACCGGAATTTGCCCCACAATCAAGACATGAACCGCCGGATTTAAGCGCTTCTGCTATTTCGCGGAAAGCCAAATCGTAGGCCTCACGCATGGTTCTTTGATAGAGGTTCTTAAAGTAGAGTTTAATCATGGGTGACTTTGTTCTTGTATGTCTTGGTAAAAAAATTAAGTTCAAAGGCCTACTGCATAGTGGGATGTCAATAGAGCTGTTAACCAGCTTTTCCAGCCAAAAACTCCAACATGTCTTCGTTATGAACGCGGTCGTAGATAGATTCTACTGTTGTCGTCAAATCGATTGATTCAAAATTGACGTCGTCGCCTAAATAATAGTGTTTTGAAAACCAGCCGTCTTTCCGTCTAAGTACTTCAATGTCCACACAGTCTTGTTCGATCATGACATATTCTTGCAAACTTGGAATTGTGATGTAATTGGACAGCTTGGTTGTTCTGTCTTTTCTACGCGTTGATTTCGACAGCACTTCCACAATGATGACCGGGGTATCGGTAAAGTAAGGCTCTGATTCGTCAAAATCACAATCGACGATCACATCAGGGTAGAAAAAGTTTGAGCCGACCTTAACTTTCATATCTGAACCCAAAGGTTCGCAGGGCTGATTTTTTAAATGATTTTTAAATTCGGTCAAAATATTGATAGCTATGCGCTGATGATTTCGGCTGGTGCCCACCATGGCATAAACATGACCATCGATGAGTTCATGTTTAGTTTCAGCAATTAACTCGCCTGCCAAATACTCCTCAACACTGATTGGATTTCTGTTTTCCGCTTGCGTATGCATAATAAATCCTCCTCTATTTTGCCTGCCAATTGTTTGGCTTTCGCACTAAATTAAAGTCGATAGATAGAGAAAGGGAGTAAAGATAGTGTTGATAGTGAGTGCCCGCATAAATCAATCCCGAAAAGTAAGCATGGCCGCATTATCGTTGTGGATTAGATTTAGTGCAATATGCATCATTCGAAGCGAGCTCTTGCTAAAGAAAGTATGAGAAATAATGGACAAGGCAATTAGCCCATGATCACTGTGAATTTTTAGCAGAGGCGTGATCCCGGCAGAGCCTGCCCCGGTCAGGGAATGCTGAGGGATTGCAGGGGTACAGAGCAAAAGGATGTGCTACAGCATTCGCCATCCATGGCTTCTGTGTTTCGTCAATCCCGGCAGGATCGACAGGTTGGTTAATCCTGTTGAGCTGATTAGTTCTACTTTGTCAGATTAGAAGAAAGACCGTCATACCCGCCGGGAAGCGGGTATCCAGTGCTATGGAAGGCGAGCTTCGAACCCTCCATGGGAGCCTGCATTCGCTTATGCGGTCTGACGGCTCCGGCAATCTATGCCGGAATGACGACCTTCGGTCATGTGAAACCTGAAATCTTACAAAGTAGAATTAGGGTTCCAACTTTTTCTTCAGCCCGCTTAAACCGTTTTTGAAAAATTCATTCATCGCCTTGACAGCCGCTTCATCATTCAGGTTTGCGGGTGGCGTGTTGCCGGTATCGCCACGGTAGAAACGGCTTTTCAACGTCACTGTCGAGTTGCTTGCATCTTGTCCAGGACCCACCTGGAGTTCAATGGAGTAGGAACTGACCGGTAAGGCCTGAACATTTTCGGTTTTTAGCCGGTAGCTGTATTCGTGATCTTTGTCGCTGTAATAATCCAGTTCATCAATCAGATCAGCACCGTTTTGCAGGGTTACAGTCCGCATTCCGCCTGATTCGTGTTTGCCGTCGCCTTTACTGGCTTTGACATCCGGATGCCACGAAGCGATGCCGTCAAATTGTTTAACAGCATCCCATACCTGTTCGGCAGATGCATTGATGACGATGCTTTCCTTGGCTTTTTGTGGTGTCGGCCCGTGTGCATGAGCGAAATGTGGAAACAAGAAAATACTGATTAACACGGTCAATGGATAGTTCATGGATTTAGGTCAGAGTGGTTAAAAACACTATTATGGGTAAACCATGGCGTATTGACGTGGGTAAGTTTCCTGAATAACCCCGGGACATTGTCACGACTTTGCTCAAGCGTGTCATTCGTCAGCTGATATGGACAGGTTGATCAAAGTAAGGAAGATCAGCAGAATTATTCAACCGGAGTGATCATGTAAACGCCCATTCAAACCATTGATCAGACCTTGCCGGGACGCTAACAGCGTCATTTCGGCAATCGTTTTGACCCCCAGTTTTTCCTTGATTGAAGTCCCGTGATTACATATGGTCTTGTAGCTTAAGCAAAGTTTGTCGGCGGCTTTTTGAGTGGTGTAGCCATTGACCAGCAAACAGAACACATCAAATTCTCTGGGCGAAAGCGTTTTGATTTTGCTTTCTTCATCATCGCCTGTAACCATAGACATGGCGAGTTGTTGAGCGAGAATCGGGTCTACAAAAGTGCCTCCTTGTGCAATTTGGCAGACAGCGGTGACCAGAATTTCGGGAGCGCTGTTTTTGTTGATGTAGCCTTTGGCACCGGCTTTGATGGCGCGTGTGACATAAATCAATTCATTGTGGATGCTGAAAACGAGAATTTTACAATGCGGATCGCGGTTAATAAGTCGTCTGATCGTTTCAAAACCGCCGATACCGGGCATGGACAAGTCTACGACGACTATATCAGGCTTGTTCTTTTCATAGACCTGGCAACCTGTTTCACCTTTGTCTGCTTCGTAAATATCACCTATTTTATCGGACAGTGATAAGTAGGTTTTAAAGCCGGCTCTTACCACGGCATGGTCGTCGACGAGTAAAACGCTGATCTTGTTGGACACCGCTAAAAGCTCCCTTGAATGAATAACTCAGCATCATGCCCTTTTCCATTCATCAAAACTATGGGATGTTTTCCTGAATTATTGACCTTGATGATAGGGATCCAAATAATTCAGTCCGTCAACAGTGGGTGTGGCCCTGGTAGGGATTGCCGGGGTCCAGGAGCCATGGATGAAGTAAACAGCCTCGAAATTCACTCTGATCAGAATTCACGAAATTATCGATATCCGGTCACTTAAGTTCTCAAGTATCGGGAAATCTTCTTGGGATATAACTGACATATTCCCAGCTTAATTCAAGCCTTCTTCCGTAACGCCTGCAAAACGATCTGCGTAGAATTTGCTCGCAGTGTAGCCCTGTGTGTCGACCCCCCTTGCGAACTTAGATCAAGTAAGTTGGTTAACATAAATCGAATCATCGATATGCAGCGGCTATGCCTTAATTCACAGCAGAACAATAACTCGGAGGAATTATGCAAATGTTGAAATTTGCACGTAACGTGGGAACGTCCGCATTAATGGCTAGCGCCATTCTGGCATTGCCGGAATCGGCGCAGGCCAATAAAGAATTAGATAAATTGTCCCGTCAAAATACCAACTGGGTAATGCAGACCAAGGACTACAGTTCGACTCACTTTAGCGAACTTTATGACATCAATATTACCAATGTCAAAAATCTGAAAGTAGCGTGGTCTTTTTCAACCGGTGTTCTTAATGGCCACGAGGGCGGTCCTCTGGTTGTTGACGGTATCATGTATGTCCACACGCCCTATCCTAATAATGTATTTGCCATCGACTTGAAAGAGCCCGATAAAATCTTGTGGCAGTTCAAGCCGAAACAAAACCCGGCTGCCAGAGCAGTAGCTTGTTGTGATGTTGTCAATCGTGGCTTGGCTTATGCACCTCAAGGTAAAGATTATCCAGCGACTATTTTCCTTAACCAATTAGACGGTCATATCGTTGCACTCAATGCAAAAACCGGTGATCTGTTATGGAAAATGGAAAATTCCGATATTGCCATGGGTTCTACACTCACCATCGCTCCGTTCGTTGCTGAAGATAAGGTAATTGTCGGTACTTCCGGTGCTGAGTTAGGTGTAAGAGGGTATGCAACCGCTTATAACCTTAAAGATGGAAAACAAGCCTGGCGTGTCTATGCGACAGGTCCTGATGAAGACATTAAATTGTCCAAAGATTTCAATAAAGCCAATCCGCATTACGGACAATTCGGTCTGGGTCTGAAAACCTGGGAAGGGGATGCCTGGAAAATCGGTGGCGGAACCAACTGGGGTTGGTATGCCTACGACCCGGATTTACAAATGCTCTATTACGGATCAGGTAACCCTGCACCCTGGAATGAAACCATGCGCCCCGGCGACAACAAATGGACGATGACCATTTGGGGACGGGATATCAAAAGTGGTGAAGCAAAATTTGGTTATCAAAAAACGCCTCATGACGAGTGGGATTATGCCGGTGTGAACTACATGGGCTTATCCGAGCAAATGGTTAACGGCAAGATGACAAAATTGCTGACACACCCTGATCGTAACGGTCTGGTTTATACCTTGAACCGCGAAAACGGCGACCTGGTTAATGCATTCAAAATCGATAACACCGTCAACTGGGTCAAGCATGTTGATTTGAAAACCGGTTTGCCGGTACGTGATCCAGAATATTCAACCCATATGGATCATGAAGCCAAAGGTATTTGTCCTTCAGCAATGGGTTATCACAACCAAGGCATAGAGTCTTACGATCCCAATAAAAAGCTGTTCTTCATGGGTGTGAACCATATTTGTATGGATTGGGAACCGTTCATGTTGCCTTACCGTGCAGGTCAGTTCTTTGTCGGTGCAACATTGAATATGTATCCAGGCCCCAAAGGCACCCTGGGTCAGGTTAAAGCGATGAACTCGGTAACCGGTGAATTTGAATGGGAGGTTCAGGAAAAATTCGCGGTTTGGGGCGGTACAACTGCGACAGCTGGCGATCTTGTGTTCTACGGTACGTTAGATGGTTACATCAAAGCGCTTAATTCCAAAACTGGGGAAGAGCTGTGGAAATTTAAACTGCCTTCCGGCGTAATCGGTCATCCGATAACTTACAAACATGACGGTAAGCAGTATGTTGCTATCTATTACGGTGTAGGCGGTTGGCCTGGCGTCGGACTCGTGTTCGATCTTAAAGATCCGACAGCCGGTTTAGGCGCGGTAGGCGCGTTTAAAGAATTGGCACATCACACTCAAATGGGTGGTGGCGTCATGGTGTTCTCGCTCTAATCAAGAGGTAGGCCGGGCTAGTTCATTAGAGCTACCCGGCCCGCGTAGCAGTGTATTTTGAGGAAATAATGAAAATACAATTTTTCGTTTTGTCTGCTGGTTTATTCCTCATGGCTGGTTGTGGATCACAAACTGTCATGGCTGAACAGCAAACATTGAAAGTATGCAATGCCGAAAATGAAATGCCTTATGCCAATAAAAAAGGTGAGGGCTTTGAAAATAAACTGGCAGAAATTATTGCGGATGAGCTTGAGAGAAAAGTCGAATGGGTAACCTGGACTGACCCGCGTTATCTCGTTCGTGATTACCTGGACAAAGGCTTATGCGATGTTGTAATCGGTATGGATGCCGGTGATCCCAGGGTATTGACTACAAAGCCTTATTACCGCTCCGGCTATGTCTTTATTACCCGTGCGAATGACACCCCGGCAGTCGATCAATGGGACAGTGAAGTGCTTCAAAAAGCCGAGCGTATCGCCTTCGTTCCGGGAACTCCGCCGGAAGTGATGATGCGAGCCATCGGCCGTTACAACGATATGTTCAACTACATGCAGGAGCTGGTGGGTTTTAAATCCCGTCGTAACGAATACATCAAATACGAAACGGACAAACTGGTTTCCGAAGTGTCATCCGGCAAGGCAGAGGTGGCTGCTTTATGGGGCCCTGCTGCAGCGCGGTATGTCAAAGCGTCGGCTACACCGTTAACTATGTCATTGATACCGGATAACAACACCCGGGCAGATGGCGAAAAAGTCGGCTTTCATTACAGCACTTCTATGGCGGTTAGGAAAGACGATCAAGCGCTGCTGACAAAACTTGATAAAGCGTTGGAAAACCGGATGGATGACATCACGCAAACATTAAAAGCCGAGGGGATTCCATTGGTTGAGGAACCTGACCAGGTTTTAGTATCAAAATGAGGAACTATTAAAAAATGAAAATCAAAACGTTAACGGCAGGCTTCTGTGTGGCTCTGGCTTTGACCAGCACCCTGGCCAATGCCGACATCACGCTTCGTCATGCCTTGACAGGCGAGGCCCTGGATCTGAGTTTTGCCAAAAAAGGTGGCGATACCGAGGCATTCAAAGAGTTTTTAAAGACCGGTAAAAATCCCTACAACAGTAACGAAAAATTCGTGGCAGAGGGCAAAAGCTTGTACATGACAGGGTGCTCAGGATGTCATGGTCATGAGGCAGAAGGCAAATTAGGACCAGGCTTGGCAGATGATTACTGGACCTACCCCAGCGGATTGACTGATCAGGGATTGTTTGAGATTTTATTTGGCGGCGCCAACGGCATGATGGGCCCTCAGTATGTCAATTTCTCAACCGATCAGATGTTGCAAATTATGGCGTTTCTCCGCTCGATTTACACCGGTGACCCCCAAAAAGCGAAATGGTTAAAATAATTTAAGGAGTTAAACATGAACAAATTTATTGCTATCAGCATGATGACATTAGCTTCCGTTTTGTCATTTTCAGCCTCGGCGTATGACGGAACCAATTGTAAAGAACCGGGAGTTTGCTGGGAACCCAAACCCGGTTTTCCGGCGCAGGTAGCGGGAAGTAAATACGATCCCAAACACGATGTTAACGAATTGAATAAACAAGCCCAGTCGATCAAGGAAATGGAAGCGCGCAATGAGAAACGCTGGAAGCATTTGATCGAAACCGGCAAATTTGTTTACGAAATAGAAGAAAACTAGATTTTTTGCAAGGTGGAGTCAATGGTGCGAAGGTTGGGTTAGGGATAACATCTCCTCAACTTAAGAAACGTTATCCATCCGGCAAATACCGATTCTGCAAAGGACTGCGGATCCTAAATATAAAAGTAATCTGAAATTATGCAGAACCCCGCCGATGTGTTTTACAGCATCGGTTGATGTCTTCGCTCAATGGTTACAGGAATCTTTTATGTTTTCTCCGAAACCCAAACGCTGGCAGTCGTTGACGGTTTCAAATGTGTTATTAAGACTAATAGACCTTATAGCCCCGGCACAACCATGTACCGGGGCTTTTTTTAAAACTATGAAAACAGATTCTTTATTCACAGACTGGCGCGCTAAAGCGCTTCAGTTTGAAAAAAACATCAATCAAGTTGTCATCGGACAAACCGCCACAGTAAGAAATGTGCTGATTGCAATTTTTGCACGAGGCCATGTATTGCTGGAAGGTGGCGTCGGCGTCGGCAAAACCACTTTGCTGAGAGCGGTTGCGCAGGGATTGGGAGGCAGCTATCAAAGGATTGAAGGCACTATTGATCTGATGCCCGCCGACCTTATTTATTACACCTATTTAAACCATGAAGGTCGACCCTGTGTGGATCCTGGTCCCCTGCTCAAAGAAGGTGAGCAACTATCGACTTTCTTTTTTAATGAGATCAACCGGGCACGGCCTCAGGTCCATTCGCTGTTATTGAGAGCCATGTCTGAAGGCAGTGTCAGCGCCTTTAACCGAGAATACCGTTTTCCGCATATCCAGGTTTTTGCTGATCGCAACCGGGTTGAAAGAGAAGAAACTTTCGAATTACCTGCGGCTGCCCGCGACCGCTTTTTGATGGAAATCAATGTCAACACACCGGCTGACGATGCCGTTCTGGATGAACTGATGTTCAACCCGCGCTTTCATGACGTTGATTCATTGATTGCCGGTATTCAGCGCGATTCGCTCAAATATTATGAACTTAACGAGATTTCCGGTCTTATACAGAAAACACTGGAGCCCAGCCCAAGACTACGCAAATATGCGCTGGATTTATGGAAGGCCAGCGCTGATCCTGGTCAATACGGTGTGAAATTAAGTGATGTGGACATGCCTTCATTGATACAGGCAGGAGCAAGCCCGCGCGGTATGAGTTATTTCATTAAAGCCGCAAAAGTCAGGGCCTGGCTGGATAACAGAACAGTATTGCTGCCTGAGGATGTTCAGGCGGTTTATAACGTAACCATGGCGCACCGGATTTTTCTGGCGCCGGTTTATGCCTACCGGAAAGATGAGCTGATGCCCCAGCTGGTCAACGGCATTCTTGACGCCGTGGCTGCACCCTAACCCTAACCGTTCATGAAAGCCCTGCATTCGCCCCGTCAGATGAAAGTACTAGGTTTTAAGGAGAGAGCGGTCATTCGCCCGACAGGACGCCGTGAATACGTCCATGTAGGCTTGACGGCGGCTCCCTGCCGCCGACACCTGTCGATCGAGCAACCGCACCCTCTTTGGTTCGTGTACTTCCATGGTAACGCTCATGAAGGATTGGGCATCACCCCGGCAAATGAAAGGCCATTGTAGAGCGGAAAAGTCGCTTGTTGAATCCGCCAATGCTGTTGAAGGTGGATGTGCTGTCGCTTATCCATCTTACCAATTGGCCACCCTGAATTTTTTTGGACCTGTTTTTTCAGACTAACCGTAAGCCCATGAATTATCAAAAATACTTGGCGATTATTATTCCCAAAGCAGGATTAACGCATCTAAAAGCAACTTATTTAACCTGGGCCGGTGTCGGATTTATCGGCTCTTATGTGGCTACAGCGCTGGATGAATATGCGGAGGTGGCTTACGCAGCTTATTACACCAATGCGGTCAATGATGCGGTAGGTTATAAATTCTGGATATTGCTATCGGTTATCGGCTTGTTGTTACTTTGTGTCAGTTTACCGTTGGTCTATCTTGCCGAACAGCTCAAGCGATTTGAAAGGGTAGCGACCAGGTTGAGGCAACTGACCTATACCTTTTTCGTCGTGGCTTTTGATGAAGGCGCACTGATGATCGGTATATTGGTAGCCAATTTCTTTCATGCCAGCGAAAAAGCATCACTGCTGGCGTCCAAGTCATTTTTATTCAGTGATATTGGATTTTTTGCGTTGGTGGGGCTCTGTCTGGCCAATACGTTACTTTGGTTGTTGGGTGAAGCACTTTATAACCACAACGATCAACAGGTATCGGGCGTCATTGATTGGTTGATAAAAACACCGCTCAAATATGCTTTACCGGCTTACTTGCTGATCAGCGGTTTATTTGTTCATTTGATTACCCATCAATAACGCATTTTTATTGGTTTATCGATGACTTCCACCACACCGTTTATTTATCGTCTGGGCCAGCCGTCAACCCCTATTTATCCTGGAGCGCATCCGGGACGGCTGACCGGTGCCGGACAGTTGTTCAAAGCTCATGTTCCGTTGATGGCCAGTCCCGACACCCGGCGCATCGATTTGAGAGCCAGTCTGCTTGATCCATTCCAGTCCTATTGGGTCAAAGTCTTTCAGCAACATTCGCAAACCACACTGTACATGATAGCTGATTTGTCGGGGTCAATGGGGATTGAAGGACAATCAAGCGTGATGCAGGTCATGTCTCAATTTATGCTTTCTGCCGCGCTTTCGGCTTATCAGACAGGCGACCGCTTCGGGTTTATTGGTTGTGATACCGGTATCAGTTCGAAGTGGCATATTCCGGCCGGTCATCATTGGGGCATTGTCCAAAAAATGGCCGGACAATTAGCTGATTCAAAACCGGTTGGGACCAGTTCCGGCTTGCTCAAAACGCCTGCACTCATATCTTCACAAAACGCATTGATTTTTCTGGTTTCCGATTTTCACTTTGATCTGGCTGTGCTTAAGGCGTTGCTGCCGCAACTGAACAGGCATGCGGTCGTTCCTGTTGTGTTGTGGAATGATGTAGCTTATTCGGATCTGCCTGAGTGGGGAATCGTGAAATTTAAAGACAAGGAAAACGCAGTTACCCGTACTTTACTGATGAGACCGGCTTTCAAAAAACGGATTATCGATGCCTTCACGCAACGAAAAGCTGATTTGCAACAATGTTTCAGATCATTGGGTACCGAGCCATTGTTTATTAGTCAAGGTTATCAATCCGAAACAGTGACCCGGTATTTTCAGGCAAGAGCATTATGAAATCGTCACCATTCCTGCACTGCAAAGACTCCGACTTTAGTCGCCAAATAGTAAAATATGCCCGTTCTATTCTGGTGTATTCACTGTTTTTACTGGTTGCCTGTTCAGAAGGCTTGCCGCCTCCTATCGAACGATTTGAATTTGAGACGCCTAAACCTTTTGGCTATGTCATTGGCGATAAAATTCGCCATCGGATAGTGATTGAAACCCGTTCCGGTATTCAACTGGAACCGACGAGTCTCCCTGCCAAAGGTGATCTCAACCGTTGGCTGTCAATCGATCAAATTACTGTTCGGCCAGCTTCAAAGCATCTGACAGAAATCCAGTTGACATATCAGATCTTTTACGCGCCTTTGGAAGTCAAAATGTTGACTATTCCGGGCTTTAAACTGCGGTTCAAACAAGGAGACCAGGCTATTGAACAGGTTGTGCCCGAATGGTCATTTACCGTTTCACCGATTCATGAATTGGCTGTCAGAAAAGAGGAAGGCAACACGTATCGGCGGCCCGATGCAACACCCACCCTCATTTCATCGGAAAACGCTTGGCGCCTGTTATCGATCAGTTTGGCGTCAGGTCTGTTTAGCGGCTTGTTCTTGGCGTTTCGTTACGGTTATTTCGTTAGTTTTCCAAGGCGAAGCTTTTTTAGCCGGGCAAACAGCCGATTAAAAAAAGTGCAGCCCAATGAACTGGGTTTGGCTTTGGTGATTGTTCATCAAGCTTTCAATCAGTTAAACCATAAACCCCTGTTTAAGCACCGCTTGTCAGAGTTTTACAGACTACGGCCTGAGTTCAAAGAAATAGGCCCCGAGCTGGAGTGGTTTTTCAATTTTTCCAACGACTATTTTTTCGGCGGCAATCCGTCTGCCGGTGCTGATGAGTGGGCGGCGCTCAAAAGATTGTGTCAACGCTGTGTCGAACTGGAAAGAGGCTGATTTGTGCTGATTAATTTCGATACACCGTGGCTTCTTTCCGGATTGCTTTTGATGATGGTGCCTCTGCTGAGAACGGGCATCAAATCACAAGCTTATCCGTGGCTGGCTATCCTGCCAAAGGATACGCTCTCGTCGTCGCTTTCGGTTCTGATCCGCATCATCGGTATGGCTGCAATTGGCTTGCTGATTCTGGGCTTGTCCGGCGTTTATTTAAAAGAACAACGCATCGAGCGTATTGGTCAGGGTGCGCATATCGTGCTGCTTTTGGATAGAAGTAACAGCATGGACACGACCTTTGCCGGTAAAGCACCGATGAATGAACAGGAAGAATCCAAATCTGCTGCTGCAAGAAGATTGTTGACTGAATTTATCGACAAACGCAGCCATGATTTGATGGGTATTGCCGAATTCAGCACCGCGCCGCTGTTTGTCATGCCATTGACCGAAAATAAACAGGCTCTTCATGCCGCGATTGCCGCGACAGCAACTCCCGCATTGGCTTATACCCATATCAGCAAAGGCCTTGCCATGGCTTTGTCATTTTTTGACGAACAGCCGACAACCGGAACCCGGATTATCGTTTTGGTTTCCGACGGGGCTGCAGCGATCGATTCAGACAGTGAGCAAGCCCTGCGAACATTAATCAAAGAACAGCACATCCGTTTGTATTGGGTATTCCTGAGGACGTCAAACAGTCCCGGCATTCATGAGAAACCTGAAAATTCCCGTGATGACAATGCCCAGGCCTTGCCGGAAAAGTATTTGCATTTGTTTTTTTCGAGTTTGAATGTGCCTTATCAAGTTTACGAGGCAGAATCTCCTGAAGGTTTGCAATCGGCTATTGACGATATCGATAAACTGGAAAATCGTCCGTTACATTATTTTGAACGCTTACCCAAGCAGGATTTGTCAGGGCTCTGTTATCAATGGGCAAGTCTGATGATTGCTTTATTGCTGGTATTGAAACTGTGCGAGGTGAACCGGTCATGAGAATAATAAAAAATACCGTGTTGTGGGTAATATTCAGCTTCAGTATGCTGATTTTTATCATCGAAGCCTGGACATTGCTGCAAATTTATAATGAGAACGCCTGGATCAACCGGCTGCTGTCCGGTCACGATATTGCCATTGAAAAAGTCGTGAAGGGTTCGCCGGAAGTGCGTTTGGCGCGAGCTGTCTATTTACGGGAAAAAGGCCGATATGATGAAGCATTGGCGACGCTCAATTTAATCCTGGATCAGGGCAGCCCAAGCTTTCAGGCTAAAACTCGGTATAACCTGGGTAATCATTATTTAACGCAAACAGTTGAACGGGCTGAACAAATGGCGATCAACGATGCACTCCCCCTGGCTGCATTGGCAAAGCAGGCTTACCGGCAAGCGCTTGCGCTGGACAGTCAGTTTTGGGATGCGAAATACAACCTTGAGGTTGCGATGCGGATAGTGCCGGAAATGGACAGAATCACTATCAAAGACGATGCCAAGGAAAACAGCAAAACCCGGTTATGGACGACAGTGCCGGGCTTTCCGCGAGGTTTGCCGTAATGGTTGATAGTGCAGAGAGCAAGCATGTTAGCTAAACGTGAATGTTTCAAAGACTTTCGATTTTGGTGTTTAACCCTCGCCCTGGTGGCTTTGGTGATGCTGTTTCTGTTTCCCAAGGTCAAACAATCGGGTCCGGTCTATCAGATGACATTCATTGTTGATATCACCCGGAGCATGAACACCGAGGATTACCGTTATAACGGGGAAATGATCAGCCGTCTCGAGTATGTCAAAATGACCTTACGCGAGCTTTTGTCGAGCTTGCCGTGCCAGTCAAAAGTGGGTTTGGGCGTTTTTACCGAACGGCGTTCGTCACTGTTATTTCAGCCAATAGAAGTCTGCTCCGGTTTTAATGAACTGGATGCCGCCATTGCTGCATTGGATTGGCAATCGGCCTGGGCGGCTGATAGCCGGATTGCTCACGGTTTATTGAATACCCTGGATATGTTGAAGGATGACCAGGAAACCCGTTTGATTTTTATCTCGGACGGTCATGAGGCCCCGCCGCTCAATTCGCGTTATGGGCCTGATTTTTCAACCGTCAAGGACAAGATCAAAGGTTTGATCGTGGGCGTCGGGGGGTTGGAACCGAAACCCATCCCGAAATTTGATCAGCAAGGCAAACGTGTGGGGTTTTATGGCGCCGATGATGTCCCGCACCGTTCAACTTTTGGCGAATCGGATCTGAATCCTGAATCGATTCAAGGCTACGATGCCCGCAATGCGCCTTTCGGCAGTGAGGCTGCGGCAGGTTCGGAACATTTAAGCCGGTTGTATGAGCCTTATTTGAAACAATTGGCAGCAGAGACGGGTTTGGGGTATCAACGCTTGACCGAAACAGCAGCGTTTAATCAGGCGCTTCAATCAGAAGCATTAGCGCTTAACAAAGACATCTGGATCGACAGGCGCTGGCAGTTTGCTTCAATGGCCTTGCTGGCCTTGCTGCTGGTGTTTATTTAGGCTGAAATAGTCAAATCCCGATGTTTAAATGCCACAGTTTGCGTTGAGAGTTGGTGTCGCCCCGGCAGGGATCGCCGGGGTCCAGAGGCCATGGACGGTAAGCTTCGAGCTATCCATGGTGCAATCCCTGCCGAAATGACGCGGTCGGATAGGTAAAAAGAGTTAGAGCTGAAATATCTTTATAATCAGGTGTATTTATGTATTTGCACTTTATTCTACCTCCATGCTTTTTTGTAGATCAAAAAGCACTTGGTCTGAAGTGTCAACTTTAATAAGGCCGAGCCGCGGGTATTCAAGATCGACAATCACATAGATAGCAAGCGACATAACCGCAGAGAAAGACAAGATATGCAGCCAGCTGCGCTCTTTGTTGACGGACATGCTGTAGCCGACCAGCAATGCACCGATAAAGCTCAGTCCATAAAGCAAGATATAGATCTGTACCGGAGGATGATTCTTGGTTGCCATCTCTCTCGTTGTGGTGATGTCGATCATTTCATTTAATGCGGGAATCAGCAACATGGTTGCCTGGGGCCATGCGTCAGGCAAACGGCTTGCTGCCAATGACAAATTCCAAATCCGGGTTTGCAGATCAGCTACCTTGTCCTGTTTGATTTTCATGAGAGGCTTATTAGCCCTGTCTTCGTAAATGGTTGCCCTGACGCCGGTGTAGGTACGAAATAATTTACGAATTTCGGGCTGGGCTTCTTTGGAAAGCAAGTCAATACGCAAATAGGCCGTGCCGATGGCATTGGCTTCCTCGGTTATCAAATCCCGGCGCTCTTCCAGTCTCGTCGCAGCGCCCGAAAAGGTAAAAGCGATAACCAGTCCCAATAAGGCAAACACAGCACCCTCAGCTGCTCCGATTCCTTCTGCCAAGCCTTTTGGGTCATTTGCGATCCGTTTAAGGCCGATTCGCCGTCCAAGTTCAGAAACAACCACCATTAAAAGAAATAGGACACAGGCTGTGATTGTTATCAATAAGGTAAAGTCTATTTTGTCAGCCATTTTGAAGTTTTCCCAATTGCGATGGATTCCCGGCGGGTATTATCTTTTTTAAGCCCAAAACGAAAGGTTTGATGGAGACTACCATAAACGCAAAATAAGTTTAAAGGTAACTTTTCAGAGTAGCAATAAAACAAAGGTAATGCACCGCGTAGGTTGGGTTGGCAATAGCCAACCCAACATTTAAAGGTCATAGCGTAAATTGTTGGGTTGCGAAAAGCATGCAACCTAACCTACGCCTAACAATTACGACCCAATCAGCCCGCCCTTCGATAGACTGACAAGTGGCTACAGGTTAACGCAGTATGGTTTTACCGTATCCAAAACTTCAGGATTCCTGATGCAGATACTTCATCGCAAAAACGGCGGCGGTCGTGCGGTTTTCCACATTCAATTTCCGGAAAACCTGTTCCAGGTGTTTATTAACCGTTCGTGGGCTCATGCTTAGAATGGTGCCGATTTCCCGGTTGGTTTTGCCTCGGGCAATCCAGAGTAAGACTTCGGCTTCCCGTTCGGTAATGGGCAGCGCCGAGCGTAAGCGTTCGATTTCACTGGGACGCTGCAAATCAATCAGCCGTAATAAAAATTCGTTGGCACCGGTTTGGCCTATATAACGAATTTCCAGCGGCTTCTCGTTCACCTTGATGAGCAGACCTTTTTCTTTATTAAACTGAGGCTGCAGTAACTGACGCAATTGGTTGGGAAGATTTTCCTCCAGCCAGTCTATCGTGACACCTGCCGTATTGAACAGTTGATTGGCCTGGGGTGTAGTCCACAGCAAAGCGCCTTCCGAGGATGCGGCGAACAGGAATTGGCCGGCGGTGTCCAGAGCGGTTTGTGCGCTTAAGGTGAGCCTGGCATTGGCTAAATGGACTTGCATACGCGCAATCAATTCATCACCTTTGACGGGTTTGTTGATGTAGTCAACGCCCCCGGCCTGAAGGCCTTTGACAATGCTTTCAGTATCGGATAATCCGGTCATGAAGATGACGGGAATATGAGCCAGAGATCGGTTGGCTTTAAGCCGTTTACACGCTTCAAAGCCGTCCATGTGCGGCATGATCGCATCCATCAATATGATGTCCGGCGTGATGTTGTCCACAATGGTCAGCGCTTGAGCACCTTCCAGCGCAACCAAAACGGTCAGCCCGGCCTGATCGAGTGTGTCGTTAAGCATGCTCAAGGTTTCAGGGGAGTCATCCACAATCAAAACCACGTCTTTTTTCCGGCCGGTCTGCATCATGCCTGTTCCTTGAGTAATTTGATCAGTGCTGAAAACTGGAAATGATGCGTTAATTCTTCAAGCTGCTGCATCAGGTCGGCATCAATCTGATGCTCATTTTTAAGCTGTTCGAGTAATGAACAGATGCCATTGGCATAGCCGATTTGTGCCAACCGGATTAACTCGCCGCGCGCTTCTTGATCGCTTATCAGGTTGGTTTTTAACGTGTCGCTGATACTACGATTTTGTTGGGGTGCTGCCAAAGCAAGACCGGTTTGATTTTGGTCTTGTTCACAGGGTTTATAAAGCCAGGTGAGTCCGGTCTGTTGTTGAAGCGTATCCAGAAGTTGAGCCATGCGCAGGGGTTTTACCAAATAAGCATTATGGGGCGCCATTTGAAGCTGCTGCGGAACTTGCTCATTGGCGTTGGCTGATACCATCAGGATGACAGCTGAAGGTATACGCTTGCGAACAATATGAGCCAGTTCCCAGCCGCTGATGCCGGGCATGGCGATATCCAGCAGGAAAATATGCGGTTCGCATTCACAGTATTGCAGCATATCCAGGCAGGACAAGCCGTCCTGAGCCTGAATCACATTAAAGCCCAGTGGTGTCAGCATTTCCTGAAGCAGGCCTCGATGACTGGGTTCATCATCTACGACAAAGACGGTCTGCTCTTTGCCCGCGTAGCCGCAGACTATTTTTTCGGGCGCTGTATTGGCGGCAAGGGTCAGGGCGCTGCTCAGCATCAGGCGGACATGAAAATGGCTGCCCACACCCGGTGTACTCTCTACGCTGATATCGCCGCCCATGATCTCAGTCAGGAAGCGGGTAATGGTCAGACCCAAACCTGTGCCGGTGATATGGGGCGATCCGGCTTTGCGTATCCGTTCGAAAGGCCGGAAAATCCGGTCCATATCTTTGGATGCGATACCGACACCGGTATCTTTAATGGAAAATTCGGCGACCTGATTTCGATAACTGACCGAAAGGCTGACTTGCCCTTGATGGGTGTATTTAATGGCGTTGGAAATCACATTGATCAGGATTTGACGCAGGCGTTTTTCATCGGTGCGCACCGTATCGGGAAGCGGAGTCAGGCGTGTGTAATCAAAATGAATGCCCTTGGACATGGCTTGTACTTCAAACATGCTGACTATCTGATCCAGCAGACTGCCCAGCTGGACATCACTGCGCGACAGATGCAGACGTCCTGCCTCAATGCGGGAAATATCAAGCAGACCTTCGATCAAGTCGGCCAGATGTTCACTGCTGCGCCGGATAACGGCCAGCGCATCCCTCCGTTTTGCCGGAATGGCCGGGTCTTTTTCCAGCAGTTGCGCATAGCCCATGATGGCATTGAGCGGTGAGCGTAATTCGTGGCTGATTCCTGTCAAATAGCGGCTTTTGGCCTTGTTGGCTGATTCTGCGACCTCTTTGGCTTGCTGCAATTCCTGGTCGGTTTTTTTATGGGCGGTAATTTCGGCCATCAGTAATTGCGTCTGGCGCCGGGATTCTTCCTGGGCAATCTTTCTGTTTTCGTGGACCAGTGCGAACATCCAGGCCACGACGCCCGATACGATCAAAAGTATAAAGAAAACATTGATCAATGCCCTGGCGACCACCTTTTTTTCAACCCCTTCATCCAGTGTGATTTGAAAATACACCAGCATCAACAAGCTGGCGATCATCAAACTGGTCAGTAAGAACAAACCCAGAAAATGTCCCATACGGGTATTCAACACTTTCACCCAGCTCAGAGGGAACACCAGGCTTAACGTTGCTGTCAGTTGATCCGACATTCTGGCGTTGGTTTTACACATGTCGTGACAACGGCTATCCAATGAACAACACAGCGAACAGATAGGCCCTGCATAAGCAGGGCAATGACTCATGTCTTCGGGTTCGAAATGGTGTTCACAGATACAACAGCTGATTTCTGCACGGGAGGGAAAAACCGTAGGTTCGCGGGCAATATAGTAACGCCCCTGGGTTAGCCAGGCGATCAGCGGGGCGCAAATAAACGTAGAGCCCAGGGCGATAAAGGAAGACAGGGCGCGCGGAATTTCCCCGAACAGACCCGCATGAGCCATAAAGCCGGTGACTGATGCAACGAGCATCGAGCCTACGCCAACAGGATTGATATCGTAAAGATGGGCGCGTTTGAACTCCATGGTTTGGGGACGTAAGCCCAGCGGTTTGTTGATGACCAGATCCGCAACCATTGAGCCAACCCAGGCCAGGGCAATAATCGCATAAACGCCGAGAATTTCTTTTAGAACCCGGTAAATGCCAAGTTCCATCAGCATTAATGCAATCGCAACATTGAACACCAGCCAGACGACGCGGCCGGGATGATTTTGAGTGAGTCTGGAGAAAAAGTTGGACCAGGCAATGGATCCGGCATAGGCGTTTGTTACGTTGATTTTGAGCTGCGACAAAATTACAAACACACCGGTCATCAACAGCGTGAATTGCGGACTTTGATTCATATAACTGAATGCGGTCAGGTACATCCGGTTAGGATCGGAAGCTTCATCGTGAGCGATGCCGTGCTTGAGCGCCAGCACGGCTAAAAACGAACCTATCAATATCTTGCCGGAACCGATGATGATCCATCCGGGGCCGGCAGTCAGCATCGCTAACCACCAACTGCGCGACGATTTATTTTCCTGGGGAAGAAAGCGAAGGAAGTCTACCTGTTCGCCGATTTGCGCTATCAGTGAGAACAAAACTGCAGATGCGGCGCCAAAAGCGATCAAATTGAAATCCGGGCCGGTTGCCGTGGGATTGTAATCAGTCCAGAGGCTAATGGCTTCATCCGATTTTGAAGCAATGCAGGCCAGGGGCAGGATTTGTAGAATAAGCCACAGTGGTTGTGTCCAGATCTGAAATCGGCTGATCAGTGTGATGCCGTGAGTAACCAGGGGAATGACCAGCAACGCGCTGATTAAATAGCCGATCGATAGCGGAATATTGAGTATGAGTTCCAGCGCCAGTGACAGGATCGCGGCTTCCAGTGCGAAAAAAATAAAGGTGAAAGACGCATAAATCAGCGATGTGATGGTCGAGCCGATATAACCGAAGCCTGCTCCCCGGGTGAGCAAGTCAATATCAATGCCTTGTTTTGCCGCGTGGTAACAAATAGGCAAACCGGTCAAAAAAATGATCGTTCCGACCACTGCAACAGCCGTTACGGCATTAGTAAATCCGTAGCTGAGCGTTATTGCGCCGCCGATGGCCTCCAAAGCCAAAAATGAAATCGCACCCAAAGCAGTAAGCGCAACCTGCATGGCCGACCATTTTCTGGCGCTATTGGCCGTGAAACGCAACGCATAGTCTTCAAGTGTTTGGTTGGCTACCCAGCGATTGTAATTCCGTCGAACCCGAAAAACTTTTTGCTGGGCGTTCATGAGGTGAGCGTAGCCGCTTGGCTAAAGCGTCTTTTGGAAAGTGATGAAGCGGGTTTTAAATCAATTGAACAAGGGATGTGCGTAAACAGATCCGGACCGGGATCAAAAGGCGGATGTTCTGATTGCGAGTTACTACAGGCAACAGCAGAAAGACTGGCTAAACGGGGTTTCATAGTTCAGAGCATACCTGGACAGTGTGTCATTAGCTATACGTCATATGACGTAACAGGGGTGATCATCCGACGAATGGCGGACAACGCCGCTTTAACGGACACTAACTGCGAACCACATAAACCTTAGGAGAGCACATTATGCGTAACCCATCCGATCTTCGACTATCCAAAACCGGCAGCCCTTGTCAGTTATCCGGACGTCGTCTGGCTGTCAAAGCGCTATGCGCCCTGCCTGTGAGCCTGTTGCTGGCGTCACATATGGCCTGGGCGGCACCGGCGACCAGTGAAGTCAATACCACGGGGCTGGCCGTAACCGATGATACCGTAACTGTCGGTATTTTGCATTCGGTGACCGGCACCATGGCGATCGAAGTGGGCGTCACTTTGCCGGACTGGATGATGGGTTCTTATGCCTTGAGCGAAACCATAGAAATACCGATCAACGGCATTTTTGTCATGGTGCTGACGCTGTTTATTTCTTTGTGCGTTTATTTACTGATGTTCCGTTCACGATGGGGTAAACAGGTACGCGCAGTCGTGTTAAATCGGCCCATGGCCGGCGCTGTAGGCATCAATACCGAAAAAATCGATCGCTATACGTTCGGGATAGGCTGCGGTGTTGCGGGTATCGCGGGCAGTGCTTTTACGATGATCGGCTCCACCGGGCCGACTTCAGGCCAGTTGTATATCGTCGATACGTTTCTGGTTGTTGTGTTCGGCGGCGCACAAAGTCTGCTGGGTACTATCGCATCTGCTTTCACCATCTCGCAATCGCAATCCACGCTGGAATTTTTTCTCAGCGGGTCAATGGCCAAGGTCATTACGTTGCTGCTGGTGGTCGGCATCCTCATGTTGCGGCCACAAGGTCTCTTCGCTCTCAAGATCCGTCATTAATAGTATCAAGGAGATATTCCCATGCAGGAACGTGCTAAAGCTTTGTTTATGCCACGCCAGGACCTGATTGGATTTGCAGTGCTGGCGCTTATTTTGATCGTGATATTGCCGCTGGTTCTGGATGTGTTTCGTTTGAATCTGGTCGGCAAATACCTGACTTATTCTTTCGTCGCATTGGGTCTGGTGCTGTGCTGGGGATACGGCGGTATTCTGAGTTTGGGTCAGGGCCTGTTTTTCGGGCTGGGTGGCTATTGTATGGCCATGTTTTTGAAGCTGGAAGCGTCCGATCCCGTATCGACCAAAATCCAGTCCACTCCCGGCATTCCCGATTTTATGGACTGGAATCAGATTACCGCGATTCCCTGGTGGTGGCAGCCTTTTAACAGTCTGACGCTGAGCTTGATCGCGGTGGTTCTGGTGCCCACTGTGTTTGCATTTATTATCAGCGTGGCGATGTTCAAACGGCGGGTGGGCGGCGTTTATTTTGCCATCATAACCCAGGCCTTGGCGGCAATACTGACCATTTTGATCATCGGTCAACAAGGTTATACCGGCGGCGTTAATGGCATTACCGATTTACGCACGCTGCTGGGTTGGGACATTCGCAGCGATAATGCGAAGCTGGTTCTTTATTTTGTCAATTGCATCCTGTTGTTTGGCTGTCTGCTGATCGCTCAGTTTATCCGCAAGAACAAATTGGGCCGGATTCTGGTAGCGATGCGTGACCGTGAAGAACGGGTCCGGTTTTCCGGCTACGATGTGGCTAACTTCAAGATCTTTGTCTTTTGTCTGGCCGCTGCCATTTCATCAGTCGGCGGAGCGATGTTTACGCTGCAGGTCGGGTTTATGTCGCCTTCTTTTGTCGGCATTGTGCCGTCCATAGAAATGGTGATTTTCTGCGCTGTGGGAGGAAGATTGTCGATACTCGGCGCGGTCTACGGTTCTTTGCTGGTGAATTGGGCAAAAACCAGTTTTTCCGAATCATTTCCAGAATTATGGCTGTTTGCCATGGGCGCACTGTTCATTGGTGTCGTCATGGCTTTTCCCAATGGGCTTGCCAGTCTGTTTCTTCGTTATATTGAACCCTATCTTCCGGCTTGGTATCACGGCAAGGCAAAACCGGTCGAACCTGCTGAAGTTGTGGAAAAGGCGTCGTTGACTTCAACGGATACTCAGCCTGAAACCGCAACCAGTAAAAGCACTGAAAAACAATCCGATGAAACGGTGCCTGTCAATTCGCTGGAAGGGGGCGTTTATGTCGATTAAAGCGAATGATTTTGTCCTTGAAGTGGAAGGGCTCACAGTATCGTTCGACGGATTTAAAGCCGTTAATGATTTGTCGTTTTATGTCAATGAAGGCGAAATCAGGGTAATTATCGGTCCAAACGGGGCGGGTAAGACCACCGTGCTGGATTTGATTTGCGGACGCACGCAAGCCACAAAAGGCTCCATCAAGTTCCGGGGGAAAGAGCTGACACGTATGAAAGAACACGAAATTGTGCATACGGGCGTGGGCCGAAAGTTTCAAAACCCTTCCATCTACGAAGACTTGACCGTCTTTGAAAACCTGGAGATTTCTTACCCGCGTGGCCGCAGCGTTTTTGGTGCGTTAGCGTTCAAGCGCGATAAGGAAGTCATCCGTGAAGTGGAAGCAACCGCCGAAACCATCTTTCTAAAAGATGACCTGGACAAACAGGCAGGTCTGTTAAGCCATGGTCAGAAACAATGGCTGGAAATCGGGATGTTACTGATTCAGAAGCCGGACTTGTTGATGCTGGATGAACCGGTTGCCGGCATGTCCGTTGCCGAACGTAAAAAAACGGCGGATTTGCTTAACCGAATTACCGAAGGACGTTCTGTGCTGGTGGTCGAACACGATATGCAGTTCGTTGAAGATATTGCGCATCGGGTGACCGTCATGCACCAGGGCAAAGTGTTGTCGGAAGGCTCCATGTCGCGCGTTAAAAATGATCCCAAAGTGATTGAAGTTTACCTTGGGCATTGATGAGAATCAGGAGAAATCAGAATGTTGAGCGTTAGAGATTATCACGTGGCTTATGGTCAGAGTGAAGTACTGCATGGGCTTAACTTTCAGGTTAAACCCCGAGAAATTGTCGCGGTGATGGGCCGTAACGGCATGGGTAAATCGACGCTGATGAAGTCGCTGATCGGCATGATACCGGCTGCGCAGGGCAGGGTTACGCTGGAAGATATCGATATTACCCATCTTAAAAGCCATCAGCGTGTGGCCGGGGGATTGGGTTTTGTACCCCAAGGACGCATGATTTTTTCTACCATGACCGTCAAGGAAAACATTGAAACCGGTCTGACCAGCACCGGTGAAAAAACCATACCGGAAGATCTTTACGAACTGTTTCCTGTGCTTGAAGAAATGCGTAACCGGCGCGGCGGGAATCTTTCCGGCGGTCAGCAGCAGCAATTGGCCATCGCCAGGGCATTGGCCAGCAAGCCCAAACTGTTGTTGCTGGATGAACCGACTGAAGGGATTCAACCGTCCATCATCCGCGAAATGGCTCGGACCTTGAAAAAGATCAGGGATACCCGAGGCTTGTCCATCATCGTATCCGAGCAAGTGCTGAGCTTTACGCTTGAAATCGCGGATCGGGTCATCGTGCTGGAAAAAGGCGAAATTGTTCATGAAGAAGAGCGGGCATCGCTTAACGAAGCCAAAGTCGCGGCTTATTTATCCGTTTGAACCACCCAAGCAATCAATCCACTCAGGAGAAATGATATGGCTGACACCATTATAAAAGTTGATTTAAACAAATCCCCTTACGAAAACGATATGATTCACAACCGCTGGCACCCGGACATTCCTATGGTGGCGATGGTGAAACCCGGCGATGATTTTATAGTCGAGTCGGTGGACTGGACCGGCGGACAGATCAAAAACAACGACTCCGCCGATGATGTGCGTGATGTCGACTTGTCAAAAGTGCATTTTCTATCGGGTCCTGTAGGGGTTGAAGGCGCAGAACCGGGTGATTTGCTGGTCGTTGAAATTCTCGATATCGGTGCATTTGAAGAGAGTCAGTGGGGGTTTAACGGCTTTTTTTCCAAACAGAACGGCGGCGGATTTTTGACCGAACATTTCCCTGAAGCGCAAAAGACAATCTGGGATTTTAACGGCATGTTTACCAAATCTCGCCATGTGCCGGGCGTCGAATTTGCCGGATTGATCCATCCTGGGCTGATCGGAACATTGCCTTCAAAAGCCATGCTGGAAGAGTGGAATACACGGGAAAAAGCGTTATACGATACCGATCCGGATAGAGTGCCTGCGCTGGCAACATTGCCTTATGCGGACACCGCGCATATGGGCCGGATGAAGGGTGAAGAAGCTAAGGCTGCCGCTGCAGAAGGTGCCAGGACCGTTCCGCCGCGCGAACATGGCGGTAATTGCGATATCAAGGATTTATCCCGCGGTTCAACCGTTTATTTTCCGGTTTATGTTGACAATGCCGGGCTCAGCGTCGGCGATTTGCATTTCAGTCAGGGCGATGGCGAAATTACGTTTTGCGGCGCCATTGAAATGGCCGGATGGATTCATATGCGGGTCAACCTGATCAAGGATGGCATGCAGAAATACGGTATCAAAAATCCTATTTTCAAACCCAGCCCGATGGCGCCCAAATATGACGATTATTTGATATTTGAAGGTATCTCTGTCGATGAGGGCGGCAAACAGCACTATCTGGATGTCCATATTGCATACCGCCAGGCTTGCTTAAATGCGATTGAATACCTGACCAAATTCGGCTATTCGCGGGCACAGGCCTACACTATTCTCGGCGTTGCGCCGGTTCAAGGCCATATCAGCGGAGTCGTGGATATTCCCAATGCCTGTGCGACCTTATGGCTGCCTACGGATATCTTCAAGTTTGAGGTCAAACCCAATGCCGATGGTCCCAAAATAGAAGTGGACGGCAGTGTTCAAGTGCCTTTGTCACCGGATCTTTAATCCTAAAATTTGCAATGAGTCCACATTTGAGTGATTTCGTGGATCAGCGATATTTCTAAGTTAATCGAATCAAGAGGAGCGTTGATCGTGCCTGTTTATGATTATAAATGTTCAGATCATGGTGTTTTTCATGAACTTGCGACCATGGATCAAGCCGGTATGCCGTGTGCATGCCCAAGATGCGGCAAGCCCAGCGCCCGGGTGATTTTGATCGCTCCCCAGGTGCTGGCCATGGCGCCAGCTAAACGAAAAATCATCGAAACCAACGAAAAGGCAAAGCATGAGCCCAGGCTTTCAACGCCGGATGTCCGAGAGGAATCGGCTTTACGTCATCAGCACGGCAAAAGTTGTGGTTGTAGCATTAAACATCCGGATCGCAGTGATTTGAGTCAGCAGGTGGTGTTCATGCCCGATGGCAGCAAGGTCTTTCCGTCCCAACGGCCGTGGATGATCAGTCATTAGTATACCTTTCGCACTTCAAATTTCGGCACTGCCTAAGAAGGCACCGGGGTGTTCGGCAAAGGCTTTGTCAGCATGGATGCTGGCATAGAGCCTATAGGGATGTATTTACGGCGTCCTTTGACGGGCACCCCGGTGCCGGATTTCGATCTACAATGGGTATATTTTTCGTCGAAATGGGTAATTTAAGCTTCAAGGCCATATGCATTGGGTTCGCAAATACAGATGAACCCGGGTTAAGGATTACACATTATAAGGCTGGGCAATCCAGTCGCGCAGAATGGCTTCGTCGCGTTCCGGAAGGTAAGCAAAATCACCAGTGATGTCTTTATAAACCGATTGGGCGCTGTAGGGTGAAACCAGTTTGCCTTTGACCATGTAAAAAAACCAGGCAAAGGGGTAGCCGGCCTGACGATCGAACCGGTTCAACAGGTTGTTGAGTGTGTTGCCTTTGATTCCGCCGATATCCTCAAGGTAAGGCAGGTGATTGATATGGGTGTTGATAATTTCGGCATTCACAATCTGCTCGCCGAACCGGCCGGTATGTTGAAAGGGCCGGATGATCCAGTCTTCGGACAGTTTATGGCTTTGACCGGCGCTGCTCCGATTCCAGTCATCCATGAAACGTTGAACCGGATGTTCGAACGCATGATGTTTATTGATTTCTTCCATGAAGAGAGTGATATCGGTTTTGCGCCGGTAAGTGTAATTGGATGAGCCCAGGTAAAAGCTTTCAATACTGGCCGGATTCATCGGATCAATAAAGTCCTCTAAATCTTCCGGCAACTCTTTTTCATTGACCATTAACCGGTCTGAAATTTCATGCGTCTTGTCGATTTCAATCAAGGTGAAATCAGCGGCTTCCTTGCCGGTTTGAACGACAAAATACAGCGTTTTGCCGGTTTGCCGGGTGGCAATCAGTTTTTGTTCGCGGGCATGATCGATCAGGATTTGCAGATTTTGGCCGCACTGAATATAGGTTCTTTCCGTCCATTCAATTAAATCGTGAGCGACACGTTTACCTTCGGAGTCGACTACACCCCCTATGCGATACCATTCTTCTCCAATCATGGCCAATCGTACCGGGTAATCCGGAATGAGTGATTCTAATTTAGCCAACAGCGCCTCATCGTTTTGGCCCGGGATAATTTTTTTACAGCATTCGGAGAGGGTTTGACCGGCAATGATTAATTGCGACTCATTCATTTTCAGCTCCTGATGGATGCGCAGTATTAAGGCGTTGATGTACCAAAGCCCGGACATCGGGTTCCGGATCGTCGGCCAGTCCCGACAAGTCGTCAGGGTTGGCGCGTAGCGCGGCGGTATAACGTACCAGCCAGTCATCATCGTTAAACAGCACCGAAACATCCTCCGGCGCCATCCGTTCTGCCAGAATTCGTCTTATTTCCGGGGAGTCGTCATGAATCATCAGGCCAAGACTCATTTCCGGAAGGCGTTTGGCAACGACTTTGCGCACTTCCAGATCCACATCCTTGATAAAACGGAATAAACGGCCGGTAGGCAGGCGTTTGGCGACGGTTACCCGGACAATGTAATCCCGGTCAGTTGCCAGCTTTTCCAGATGCTCCAGTTCAATGCGACTGGCAACCGTCATGCGTACTTCCCGGTCAGGATCGTCAATCATCGGCAGCAACTGGTGCGGGGGTAGCCGAAAAGCAACGGCACGTCTGACGACTTCATCTTCGTCAGTCATCACGTTCAGCAATGCTTTTAACGGCGCATAGCGAACAGCAATGGCGCGTCTCTCCCAAAAGGCATCGGTCAGAAACAGCACAGCATAAAACGGATTGACTCTGAGAAATCGGTCAATTTGCCGGCCACTTTCGGCCATTACACAGGTGTCACCCGGCATACAGCGGCCCATCAGCAATGTTTTGCTGCGAAAACGGCATAGACTGCAGTCGGCCATCGGAGTCGAAACGGGGCGTTGTTCACCGTCCATCGAGTATCCTTATCAGTCGTATTCCACAATTTCAGCAACGACGAAACCGGATGCCTGCTCATAACTTTGCGTCAGGCACAGGCAATGATCTCTTCCGTCAACCAGGTATAAATTAAATTCGGGATGTTCCAATACAGGGGTGTGATCAGGGATGTCGTCGTCCATGCAATAGGTAAAGTGTATCCCCGGATGTTGCTCTCTCAATAAACCGATCACCGTTTCATCAATACCTTGTGAGGCAATGGTTTCAGCAATGGTTTGTGTCAGCTGAGGGTTAATCATAAAACCGGTTCCTGTTTTTCGAAACGGAAGCGCTGAGTTCCTTCGATACCCATTACCTTGGCGAGCCAGGGTGGCGGAGACTCTACGAGTATGTGTTGCAGTTGTTCCAGCACGGAGGCTATCGTTTTATGGTTACCGATTTTGATCAAATGGACGCCCTTTTTTACGATTTTGGCCGCAGCGGCACCGCCTATGGAGGCAATGTGCAGGATTTGGCAATCGGCAATCAGATCGGCTCGGTATTCGTTTTTGTCCGAATATTTTCGCGCGTCGTCCAATTGTATCGGACGAATATCGACAGGGCGGATTTCGCTGGTCGATATTTGATAAATCATGAATTGCAGGCACGAACTGAAATGACCGTCGACATGGTAGCCATCCTGACTGCCGATCGCAATCCGGATAGAGCCGGGCATTTCGCCGTCATGATAGTCTGTTTGGTCTGGAGCAGATAGTTCGACCGGTTTGGCCGATTTAAGAATGCTTAATGCGTGGTCAAGGGCGGTTTCAGTAAACGCTCGTCCATGTTGCCTGAAAACTTCGCGGAAGAGGGTTTTATCCAGTGAATCAACCGTCGCTTCCGTCAAGGGTAAACCGGTGCATTCGGTTAATACGGTCATGAATAACTTAGTCTGAGTATCGGGCAGGGAGCGCGCTGCCAACCCGATACGCAAAGCCAGATCCCTGTTTAGATTTGGCTTGTTCATGATTAGGCCGTTAACGGTAGGATACAGTTATCGATAGGGCAAACCCTGACACATTCAGGCTTATCGTGGTCGCCCAGACATTCAGTACAGGTTTTTTTGTTGATTTCGTAGACGATGGCGCCTTCTTTGATCGATCCGGTCGGACAGACCGGCTCACAATCACCGCAGGAAATGCATTCGTCAGCCACTATATATAAAGCCATGACAGCCTCCTTATAAACGTTTTGCTTGTAAAGTCGTAGGAATTTTAGGCGGGGGTGAGGTGGGTTCAAAATAATAGCGGGAACCGTCGCCTAACACCACTTCGCCACCCCATTTGTCAGGGGTGTCGAATTCCATCGACTCAATCGTTTCTTCAAGATCTTTCTTAGCCACATAAAACAGCAATTTGCCGTCTTCACGTTTTCTCAGCATGACGCTGGGCATAGGGTTCTCCAAACAAAATTAGGTTGGGTTGTCAATAGCCAACCCAACGTTGAAGCTTGAGCGGTCAGGTTAGTTGTTGCCAGCTAACCTGAACTTGAGTTAACTAGCGAACCAAATCGTAGTTATAGTCGGTAGTGCCCATGCCTTTGGTTTCCTTGTCCAATTGCTCCAGTACGGCATTGACCAGGGTAGTCAGGATATACATGCCGCCTTCGTAACCGAGCGTTGTCATTCTGTGCAAATGATGGCGGTCAAAGATTGGAAAGCCTATCCGGATTAACGGAACCTCAAACTCTTCACCTTTGTAGAAGGTGTCACGTTGAATAAATTTACCGTATGAATTACCGATCATGAAATCAGGTTTGTTGGTGAATACCAATGATCGGAAATGCCACAAGTCTTTGCTGATATGAACAGTCGCACTTTGGCCGTAAGGTGAAGCATTCAAAATTTCTTCACAGGCTTTTTTCCAGCGTTTGTTCGCATGATTGGCCAACACGTCAGTCACTTCGGCGCCCAGTTCCAGCAGGAATTTGGTCATGCCCAAGACAAAGTCGGCATCGCCATACAGTGCGAACTTCTTGCCGTGTAACCAGGCATGGGAGTCAGTCATCATGTCGACAAAGCGGCCGCGCTCTTTTTCCAATGAGGCTGGAATCGGTTTGCCGGTCAGGTCGGAAATGGTCATCAACAATTTGTCGGTCCACTCAAGACCCATCGGAATTTCCAGCTTCGGTGTTTCATGCTTCCAGGTAGTGTTGAGATATTTCTTGGTTTTTTCCAATTGCCAAGGTTGCAGCAGAATCGTATTGATGGCATTCGGTGCATCCTTGATTTCATCCATGGTCGTGCCGCCGGCATACATGCGGAATTGTCCGTCAGCCGGAGTATCCAGTACTTCGGTAGGATCGCTGAGCAACGTATAATCGACACCCATTTCTTTCATCATACGATGAATGACGCGAAAATTTCCCAGATAGGTTTCAAAACCGGGGACAAAATTAATTTTGCCATTAGAACCGACTTCTTTGTCTTCCATGAAATTTAGCGTGAAATACCGGGCAATCCCTTCGAACATATTATCCCAACCGGTTGTATGACTGCCGACGAAGCTCGGCGTATGTGCAAACGGCGTTGGAAATTCCTGTTCGATATGGCCTTCTTTTTTGGCGTTGTTAATAAACGCGTTCAAGTCGTCACCAATAACTTCTGCCATACAGGTCGTCGATACGGCAATCATGTCGGGCTTGTAAAGCGCCTTCGCATTTTCGAGACCGGCAAACATATTTTTTTGCCCACCGAATACGGCTGCATCTTCAGTCATCGAATCGGAGACACAGGATATCGGTTCTTTAAAATGACGATTGAAATAGGTACGAAAATAAGCCACACAACCTTGTGATCCATGCACATAAGGCAGGGTTTTTTCAAAACCCAGTGCGCATAATACTGCACCCAGAGGTTGACAGGCTTTGGCAGGGTTTACGGTCAATGCTTCGCGGTTGAAGTTTAACTCTTTGTATTCCTGACTGGTCGTCCATTGAAACACCTCGTCAATGGTTTCCTGCGGATGACGTTCTTCGTAGGCTTCGCGTTTATTGGCCAGATTCTCTTTGTACTCGTCGGTACGGAACAATGGATAACTGGGTTGAATGTTGTCGACTTCTTGGCTCATGATAATCTCCTGACGCGCCACTAATCTGTGGACGGCGTAGATTGGATTTAGCCGGGTTGGTTTATCGGTCAACCCAGCCTGCATTAGGTAGATCTGTTTTGTATGGGTTGCAGGTATTTGCAACCCAACACAGGGTGTTACGCCACCGCTTTTACCGCATCGCTGGCAGCCTCGGTTTTCCAAGGTGCTTTAAAGTTTTTCCAGCAAGGATTGTTGATAGTCATATCCATATCCCTGGCGAAGATGGCAAAGCCGTCGTAACCGTGATAAGGTCCTGAATAATCCCAAGAGTGCATTTGACGGAAAGGGACGCCCATTTTTTGGAAAATATATTTTTCCTTGATGCCGGATCCGACGAGGTCAGGCTGGACTTTTTTGACGAATTCTTCAAACTCGTAGCCGGTCACATCATCATAAAGCAGGGTAGCGTTACCCATCTCCTTGATGGTACGGTCGTAGTCGTCATTGTGAGCAAACTCGTAGCCGGTCCCCACCACTTCCATGCCCAAGTCTTCATAAGCGCCGATCACGTGGCGCGGACGGAGGCCGCCCACATACAGCATGACGCGTTTACCTTGCAAGCGAGGTTTGTACTTGGCAATTACCGCTTCATATTCGATCTTGTAGCGCTCAATCACACGTTCTGCGCCTGCCTGTATGGTTTCATCGAAGTGGGAGGCGATTCTGCGTAACGATTCGGCGATTTTGGTCGGACCGAAGAAGTTGTACTCAATCCAGGGAATGCTGTACTTTTCTTCCATATGCCGGGCGATGTAGTTCATCGAACGGTAACAGTGAATCAGGTTCAGCTTCACTTTAGGGGTTTTTTCGATTTCAGCGATGGTACCGTCACCGGACCATTGGGCCACTACACGCAGACCCATTTCTTCCAGTAAGGTTCTGGATGACCAGGCATCTCCGCCGATGTTGTAATCGCCGATGACAGCGACATCATAAGGTGTGGTTGGGAAGCTTTCGTCACCATCACGATTTTCCAGCACCCAGTCCCGTATCGCGTCATTTGCAATATGGTGACCCAAGGATTGAGAAACTCCTCTAAAGCCTTCGCACCGAACCGGTACGATAGTTTTTCCGTGTTCTTTTTTCTTGACTTTGGCGACTGCTTCGATGTCGTCACCGATCAAACCGATAGGGCATTCCGATTGAATCGAAATGCCTTTATTCAATGGAAACAACACTTCGATTTCATCGATCAGCTTGGCGAGCTTTTTATCGCCGCCGAATACGATGTCTTTTTCCTGAAAATCGGAAGTAAAGTTCATTGTGCCGAAGGTGTTGACACCCGTGGTGCCGACGTAATAATTACGGCGACCGGCGCGGGAATATTGCCCGCAGCCGACCGGTCCGTGGGAAATATGGATCATGTCTTTGATCGGGCCCCAAACCACCCCTTTTGAACCGGCGTAGGCGCATCCACGAATGGTCATCACGCCCGGCAGGGACTTACGGTTTGAGGTAATACACTTGTTTGCTTTTTCCAGGCTTTGATCGTTCACGGCCAAATGTTTGGCGCGATCGTTTTTTGCTTTTTCAGGGTAGACTTCCAGCACTTCCTGTATGAGTGCTTCAGTCTCTTCTCTTGTCATGGCTGCCATGATGTTATCCTCCTAATGCCGTGGGTAATCTCCCAACAGGCAGTTGTGGGAATCGTAGGTTGGGCCAGGCCAATGCCTGACCCAACATCTTGTGCTGTGTGCCGGGTTTAACTTGAGATAAGCAAAACCCAATCAGCTTTAAGCAGTAGCTTCAGCTGCCGCAGTCTTGCCAACGATGCTCTCGTCAACTTCCTCCATTACACCAAATTCCATCAACAATTCTTCCAATTCATCCATTGTGATGGGTGTTGGAATGACCAGGTTTTTGTTATGGATGATTTTATTGGCCAGATCACGATACTCTTGCGCCTGCTTGGCTTGTGGTTCGTACTCGATAACGGTCATACGGCGAATTTCCGCGCGTTGAACCACGTTGTCACGAGGGACGAAGTGGATCATGTGTGTACCCAGTTTATTGGCCAATTCCATGATCAGTTCGTCTTCGCGCGCTGTTTGACGTGAGTTGCAGATTAAACCGGCTAAACGGACACCGCCTGAGTTAGCGTATTTCACGATACCTTTAGCGATATTGTTGGCCGCATACATCGCCATCATTTCGCCCGAACAAACGATATAAATTTCCTGCGCCTTGTTTTCACGGATTGGCATGGCAAAACCACCACAGACAACATCCCCAAGTACGTCATAGAAAACAAAATCAAGGTCTTCATCGTAAGCACCTTCTTCTTCAAGGAAGTTGATCGCTGTGATAACACCACGGCCGGCACAACCAACGCCTGGCTCTGGGCCACCGGATTCAACGCATTTAATGTCGCGATAACCTACCTTTAATACATCTTCAAGTTCCAAATCTTCCACGCTACCTGCATCCGCAGCCATTTGCATAATTGAGTTTTGTGCTTTGGCGTGAAGGATCAAACGGGTAGAGTCAGCTTTTGGGTCGCAGCCGACAATCATCACTTTCTTGCCGAGTTCGGCTAAGCCTGCGACCAGATTTTGAGTAGTGGTTGATTTACCGATACCACCTTTACCGTATATAGCGCATTGACGTAATGCCATGTTATTCTCCTGCTTGGGCTTGTTGTGAACAGTACTTGGTATTTAGCAAGCCGTGTGCCAAACAGAAAAAACATCCTAAGCTATTGAATAAAATGAATTATTAATTATGTTGTAAGGTGATTGTTGGTTGTGTTACCAACAATTTGTTTGGGCTGGTGGTATTTTCAACAAGAACTGTACGTTTTTTCAGGACGGCAGTGAGGTTAAGCGTATTTTGTAAGAGCGGGCCTATCAATTTATTGCGATGGCCTTTATTGAACGGCATTGACTTCACTCCAGCCGTTATAAAATACGAAAACTTTTTAGGGTTAATGTTTACAGATTCGTATCTGCTCACCCCCTCCAATTTTAGTGGGTGTAGGTGGTTGATTGAAAAGGCTTCTGCAACAGGGATGTTGCAGAGAGCTACAGGGACGTATTTAAGCGTCCTTTGAAATCAAGCCCTACATCCTTAATTCAAAGCGAACGAGTAGTTACACAGATTCAAAATTTCTTTTACTACCCACACCCGGAATTTATAGATGAAAATCATTTCATGGAACGTTAACGGTATTCGCGCCATACAAGGTAAAGGCTTTGCCGAGACGCTGGCTCAACTTGATGCAGATTGCATCTTGCTTCAGGAAACCAAGGCGCAGACCGAACAGATCGACAAAGTGCTGGAAGGTATCAACGGCTATCACATCTATTCCAATTGTGCTGAACGTAAAGGGTATTCCGGCGTAACGATTTTATCCCGGCAAGAGCCGCTGCAAGTTATCCGTGATATCGGGATAGCAGAACATGACAGGGAAGGGCGCGTCATTGTTGCCGAGTTCGAGGGGTTTTATTTACTGAATGTCTATGTGCCCAATTCCGGCGAAGCCCTGTCAAGGCTCGATTACAGACAGGTTTGGGATGGTGAGTTTCTAGCTTACCTGCAGCAATTGCAAAGCAAAAAGCCCGTGATTGCCTGTGGAGACTTTAATGTGGCGCACCAGGAAATCGATATTGCCCGCCCTAAGGCCAACTACAATAAATCGTCCGGTTATACGCAGGTTGAAATTGACGGATTTAGCCGCATGGTCGAGGCTGGATGGGTCGATACTTTTCGTCATTTTCATCCGGATACAGTTGCCTACAGTTGGTGGAGTTACCGGGCCAATGCCAGGGTAAAAAACATCGGGTGGCGGATTGATTACGTTTTGACCAGCCAGACACTGATCGACAAGGTCAGGCAGGCTTTTATTCTGCCGGATATTTTGGGTTCGGATCACTGTCCGGTCGGTATTGAGATTGCGTTGTAAGCGATGATTAAATCCGAATACCTGCTGCTGGAACACCGCGTGGCTTTGTCTGCTTGCAGTGCCTGTCCTGATATGAAAGGCCCGGTTGTCAGCGGCAGTCCGATACTGTCACCTATTTTATTGATAGGTCAGGCACCGGGCGATAAAGAAGGTATTTATGGCAAGCCCTTTGCCTGGACCGCAGGCAAAACGCTGTTCAAATGGTTCGAGCGTATCTGCCTCGATGAAGCCTCTTTCCGGCAGCGAGTTTACATGGCGGCCGTGTGCCGTTGTTTTCCGGGCAAGAATCCCAAGGGCGGAGACCGTGTTCCGAGTCTTGCCGAAATCGATAACTGTGCGCGTTGGCTGCATTCTGAAATCGAGTTACTCAGACCGGCGCTTATTTTGCCGGTTGGTAAACTTGCCATCAGTCAGTTGATGCCGGTCAAAAAGCTGAACGAAGTGATTGGCAAACTTCATCAGGTCACTTATCACGGGCATACCACTGAAGCGATACCGCTGCCTCATCCCTCCGGCGCTTCAACCTGGCACAGGACTGAACCGGGCATCAGGTTACTGGATTTGGCATTGACCGAAGTGCAAAATCATCCGACCTGGCAGCAAGTCTGCGCTCAGCGCTGATCCATCGAGCGGAAGGGAGTGGCTTTGGATTCGGTTGCTTACACGTCAATTTGATTTCTGAATGAATCGTGAGTTAACGGCCTGGCCTGGGATTCACTGGCGTACTTATGGCAGATATAAATCAAAAACTGAACGCCGAAAATGAGATTGGCCATCAATAAGTGTATCGGTTGAGCGAATGCCGGAAAACCTAATCTATCCAGAGAAACACCAGCTAAGATTGCAATAACGACACAACTGGCCAAAAGAATGCCGAGTTGCTGTAATGCGCTGTTTTTATCCGTTAGTTTGAATAATTTCCAGCCCAGCCATAAATTGGTGAATAGAATAAGTGACGAAAATGAACGGTGAACATAAAAGATGAACGGCAAATCATCGCGCCAGAATTGCCTGTCAATATAACTGTGCTGATTTGCAATCAGATCAACCACTTCACGAACCTGAGTGCCCATGGAAATCTGCACTAAAGTCATGCCCATCGCAACTTTGATTACCGTTTTAAATTGGGGAGGTAATTGGGCTATGGATAGGGTTTGCAACGTGGTGTGTTGAGATCGGGCGATCACATAAATCAGTAATGCCACGATAAACAGTGCCAGCATCATATGCAGTGTGATGATCAGCGGTTTAAGGTTGCTGGCGACAACGGCTGATCCCAGCCAGCCTTGAAAACCGACGATCAAAACCACCGAGCACGATAAATAAAAAACGGTTTTATCCGTCTTTAAATAAATGCGCGATGCCCAGGCGGTTGCCAGAATTAAAATGCCTATCGTGACGCCGCTTAGGCGGTTTAGGTATTCGGTCCAGGTTTTTATCGGATTAAACGTTGTGTTTTTATAACCCCGTTCGGCATAGAGGGTTTGATAATTATCAGGTAGCTGACTAACATCGGTGGGTGGTACCCAAGATCCAAAGCAGGTAGGCCAATCGGGGCAGCCCATTCCGGCACCGGAAGCTCGCACAATGCCGCCAACGAGGATCAAGAAATAAACGGCGATGATAGTTATGGTGCCCAGTCGCCTGAAGCTTTTAAAAGAGTGAGTGTCGGTCATTGCTTCGCTTTGTGTTGCTGATTTAGTTAAGGAGCATTTGTGCTAATTCAATTTCTTCAGAAACGCCCTCAATTTCCAAAATTTCAGAGTCAGGCGCAATACCCAACTTGGCAAATGCCGGTACGGTTGACCAGTCGACCCGGGTAGCCGGGTGATCTGTTCCTGCAATGCTTTGCAAAAAGGCAACCTGGACCAGATCGACATAATCGGCTTTAGGCCCCGAATCGTAAGTGAAATTAATGTATTGATAAGGCACCGCTTTCAGCTCTTCAGGAAAAATCCAGTTTTGCATAATCATTTTTCCAATCGCAGGATGGGCTTTTTCCAATAGTTTTGAGAGCCGTGAAGGACTGTCACTGAACTCGGGCATTTTTTCAACCAGCATTAAAATAGGCAGTTTGCCAATTTGATGAATCAATCCAGCCAGCATTGCTTCATCAGGATTTAAATGGGGCACAAAGGCGGCCAGTGCCCGGCTGATAGCCGATACATTAACACTTTGCTCCCAAGTTTCCCGGAAATATTGTTTTAAATTATTTGATGTGGGATTAAACATTTGTTGCATAACCAAACTGGTTATCAACGATTTAAGGGTTTTATGTCCCAGGCGGGTTACCGCTGTCTGAATATTCTTAATTTCATTCGAGCCCCGGTACAAAGGGCTGTTTGCAACTTGAATAAGCCTTGCAGACAAGGCCGCATCGGTCACAATCATATTCGCCAGATCATGGGCAGTTGCTTCGCCCTTATTGACGGTATCTCTGACCTTTATAGCAATATCCGGCAGGGTCGGCAAAATAAGGCGGTTTGCATTCAGTTCCTGCTGAACATGTTCCAGAAAATCTTGAACGGATTTAAATTGCATCGGGGTAAAATCTCAAAAAAGATGGAAATTGCTTGGTCAAATAAAACGATTTATAGCCAACCCGGTTAATTATTATTAATGCATCGATTACACGCGAAACATTCAGTTTCCGAAAAATCTGGGCTCTTCCGGATTTCCCGTGGAGACCACAACATATAGTATGCCAGAGGACCGAAATCGGAGTCTGATATAAAATGCCGGAAAAACACCACTTTTCTTTGAATACCGATGAATCAACCGCAAATCCA